>ERZ791830.562-NODE-562-length-34983-cov-3.306402_pt1 | contig 34983 bp, 38 predicted proteins | sample MGYA00509945_ERZ791830 | MGnify/ENA primary metagenome ERZ791830 (study PRJEB30046, sample SAMN00792021) | human gut metagenome | study: EMG produced TPA metagenomics assembly of the A metagenome-wide association study of gut microbiota in type 2...
CTTAGTCAGTGGTCTGCAAAACCATGTACGGCGGTTCGAATCCGCCAGGAACCTCTGCAACCAGTGAAGGATTAGAAAGAAAATTTCTAATCCTTCTGTTTTTTAAGCACTTACGCAATATGTCGTGGAAAGACTAAAAGAAAATCCTTCATAGTTTCTTTCATTTGTTTGCCAAATGTTTGCCAGAGAAAAATAAGAAATTACTAATATGAAGGCAACATTTAAAATTGAAATGCGTAAAGATTACGCAACCAAGGATGGCAAGCGTCCGATCTGTCTTAGGTACACCGCTAACAGACGTACTACGTTAATAAGTCTTAATATTCTTATCAAACCTCGGCATTGGAATAAGGTATCATGCACGGTTCGTGATACAGAGCCTCGTAGTTATTATTATAACAAGGCGATCAGTGAATTTTACCAGAAAGCAGATACCATTATAATGGAAAATTTCTTTAAGCCACTGTCTATATCCCAATTCATAGAAAAGATACGGGATAAGTCTTTTGGAAATACAGACTTCTATGTTTTCATTGAGAATGAAATTGAGTTGCTAAAAAAAGTACGTGCACCTGGCACCATTGAGAACTACAACAAACTCATCAATACATTAAAAGCATGGAAACCCACCCTATCCTTTGATGAGATTACTTTGGACTTTATTCAACAGTTTCACAACCATGAACTGGAAGTAGGAAATTTACCATCTACTATTTATAAGAAACATGCAAATTTCAAATTCCTGATTGGTATTGCTGTTGACAAGGAAAAGATAGCAAAGACCCCCTATGAGAAGTTTGAAATCAAAAAGAATATCAAGGCACAGAATAACGATGTCTTAACCGAAGATGAACTTAAAAGGCTTCAGGATGCCTATAATAAGAAGAAATATAGTAAAGGAAAGCAAGAAGTATTGAGAGAGTTCCTTTTCGCTTGTTATACAAGTCTGGCATATGCAGAATATTCCATTGTCACTTTTGCTGATATTAAACTTATTAAAATAGATACCAGCGAATATTATCCTTTACTCTCTAATGAACGTACCAAGACTGATATTACTTATAAAATACCAATCGTATCTCCCAAAGTCGTTGCATTGATAGGTGAAGGTGAACCTTCTCAAAATATATTTTCGCCTATATCCAATCAACCGACTAATCGTTACCTGAAGAGTATCATGAAGGACTTGCATATTGAGAAAGAGATGACCTTTCACCGAGCCCGGCATACATTTAGGACAATAGCTGCACGCAAAGGGATTAATGACGGCATTGCGGAACGAATAATGGGACATGCAGAAGGAAATGAGATCAAGGACATTTATATCCATTTGCATGATGAAGACATAATCAAGGAAATGATAAGCAAATGGATCGTATAGAAGCGTAATCATCAATCGATAAGTTAGATATAAAAGTCGGCAATAATGCAGTTGCCGACTTTTTTACTTATATGGAACATAATACATTTGGGAGGATTCAATTACTCACATATGCAAACAGAAGCAATAGCCGGAAAAACAAGACAGACAAACAACCATTCTGATAGATAACGGACAATATACTATAATTTAGCGCATTGTAGTAAAATGAATAGATTTCTGTTTCTAGCACTCATTTGTAAAGGAACAACAAGAAAGCATATGTTATGAAAGCAACATTTAGAATCGAATTACGCAAATATTATACAACCAATGACGGCAAACAAACTATTTGCCTGAGATACACGGCATACAGACGAACGACATTAATAAGTCTCAATATATTTATCAACCCCCAACAATGGAATAAGTCATCATGTACAGTACGTGCTTCCGAGCCCAACTGCTATTACTATAATAAAATAATCAGCGAATTTTACACAAAAGCGAATACCATTGTAATTGAGAATTTCTTCAAGCCATTAACGGTCCCCCAATTTTTAGAAAAGATAAAAGATAAGTTTTATGGGAATACAGATTTCTATGTATTCATAGAGAATGAAATCGAGTTGCTAAAAAAGGCACGTGCTTCCGGAACCATTGAAAACTACTACAAACTTCTCAATACGATGAAAGAATGGAAACCAACCCTTTCTTTCTGTGAAATAACTTTGGACTTCATTCAAAAGTTCCACAATCATGAACTGGAAGTTGGGAACCTGCTTTCAACTATATACAAGAAACATTCGAACTTCAAATTCTTAGTTGGAATTGCTGTCGACAAAGAAAAGATCGCAAAGAACCCCTATGAGAAATTTGAGATTAAAAAGAATATCAAGGCTCAAAACAACGATGTACTTACAGAAGAAGAGCTTGAAAAGCTACAAGCTGTTTACGAGAAGAAAGTGTATAGACGAGGCAAGCAAGAGGTATTGAGAGAGTTTCTTTTCAGTTGTTATACCAGTCTTTCTTATGCCGAATTCTTCAATGTCACTTATACTGATATCAAACTCATCAAAATAGATACCGGAGAATCTTTCCCTCTATTGTCCGATGAACGAACCAAAACCAATATTACCTATAAGATCCCCATTGTATCTCCTAAAGTATTTGCGTTGATAAAAAAAGGGAAATCTTTCCAAAAGATTTTTTCTCCTATATCCAATCATCTCACAAACCGCTATCTAAAAGAAATTATAAAAGATCTGCATATTGAAAAGAACATGTCTTTTCACCGGGCCCGGCATACATTTAGAACGATTGCTGCCCGTAAGGGAATCCGAGATAGTATTGCAGAAAGAATAATGGGCCATGCAGAAGGGAACGAAATCAAAGACATTTACACCCATCTGCATGATGAAGACATAATAAAAGAAATGCTTAATAAATGGATTGCCTGAACCGTTAACGGAAAAGCTTATTCCGATCTCTAAGTCCCCCTTAACTATAAATTAGCATTATTGATTTTCCCTTGCATCACTTAACTAAACTTGCTTTTATCTTTGTGTCAGGAGATCACTAATGGAAAAAAGAAGAATAAACATATATGCCGTGCAAGAGACGCACGTTAGCGAAGTCGTTTTTATTGCAGATGGGATTAAAGCAGGATTTCCAAGTCCTGCCCAGGACTATTTACAAGAAAGCATAGATATGAACAGAGTCATTGTTCCAAGACCCAATAACACCTTTGTCATTGTTGTAGAAAGGGGAATGTCTCACGAGAAATATATTGAAGAAGGGAATCTCTTAGTAATAGAGCAGTCGCTGAACCCAAATGACAACGATATCATTGCCTATATCAAAGATGGTGAATTTTTAATTAAGAAGCTTGGGAAGAATGATAAAAGCAATCTGATAATGTTGGGTGTGGTAACTGCCAATATCAAAATCTATAAGGAACATTTTCATCGTAACATTGAGTCATTGCCTATATTACCTGAAGAATATCCATACCTGCCTTCTTTTGTACAGAGCCAGGTCATCGGAAAGATAGACTTCAATCAGCTTTTACTCAAAAATTCACCAACTACATTCGTGACTGTTGCAGATGGTGATTCTATGATAGAAGATGGTATTGAAGACGGCAATCTGTTGATTATAGACAAATCTATTGTTCCTTATGATCAATGTCTGGCAGCCTGTTACATCAATGGCGAGTTTACCCTGAAAAGAGTTAAGGTTGAAAATGAGAATGCCTGGCTTTTGCCCTCCAATCCGGCTTATCCCCCAATTAAACTATCAGAAGATGATAATTTTCTTGTTTGGGGGATTGTGGTTTCAAATATCAAACAATTCCGTTATAGGAGGTTAAATGGTAGGGCTTGTTGACGGAAATAATTTCTACGTATCCTGTGAACGTCTGTTCAATCCTTCTCTAAATTCTCGTCCGGTTGTTGTTCTATCGAACAATGACGGCTGTATCGTGGCCAGGTCGAATGAGGTGAAGAAACTTGGTATCAAAATGGGGCAAAGTTTCTATGAGTGCCAGGAACTGATCAGAAAACATAATATAGCAGTTTACTCTTCCAATTATGCTTTGTATGGAGATATTTCTAATCGGGTTATGACATTACTCGGACATTTCGTTGAAGAATATGAAATATATTCGATCGATGAAAGTTTTCTTTCTTTTAAAGGATTTCAAAACTACAATCTTTATGAATATGGAGAAACGATCGTAAAAACAGTTAGACAAGGCACCGGCATCCCTGTTTCTTTGGGTATTGGCGAGACTAAAACCCTTGCTAAAATGGCGAATAAGTTTGCAAAAAAGTATCCCGGTTATCGAAGTGTTTGCATTATTGATAGTAATGCAAAGCGTGAGAAAGCCTTGAAATTATTCGATATATCGGATGTTTGGGGAATAGGAAGACGTCAAGCCGCCAAACTGGAAAGGCGTGGCGTAAAAACAGCATATGATTTTATACGCCTGCCAATCAGATGGGTTCGGAAAAACATGACCGTCATGGGAGAACGTACTTACCGGGAACTGTTAGGCGAACCATGTTTTGATATGGAACTTATACCTTCTTCTCGAAGGCAAATTTGTACCAGCCGATCTTTTGGAGAGATGACTTCCCAATACGAAGTCTTAGCCGAGGCCATAGCTAACTACGCCGACAGTTGTGCCCGTAAATTGAGGCAACAAAGATCGATAGCTATTTCGATAATGGTGTTTATACATACCAATCATTTTCGTACTGACCAACCCCAATACGCAAAGAGCATCATTATTAAACTGCCGGTTCCTTCTTCTGATACCAGAGAGATTATTCATTATGCACAACTTGGATTAAAGAAAATCTTTCTCCCTGGCTTTCAATATAAAAAGGCCGGAGTAATCATTATGGAAATTGCTGATCAGAATTCAATCCAGTTGAATCTTTTTAAGACAAATGATACAGCAAAATCCGGCCAGTTGATGCAGGCCATCGATCGGATCAACGAAAAGTACAAGCATGGCATTTGTATTGCTGCGCAAGGAAATGATAAATCAGCCAAATGGCATTTGAAACAAAATAATCTGTCACAATGTTATACGACCAATATAAATGAAATTTTATCCATAAATTGCAGGTAATATTGACTTCTTGTTGGTATCTTCTTCTCATGTAGAACTAATATCACAACTTCATTCTTCTATTATTAGGCCTGTTTGTACGCTCCTCTCTTTGAGAAAGGCTCAGATCTGAAGTCCGATTCTCTTTCCCTTTTGGAGAATTTGAAATGGTTGTTTTTTCCTGTTTTCCACTTTTATTATGAATTAGCGGACATATCGCTTCACCCTTATCCTTACTCTGTACTTCCGGTGGGTTTGGATTTGGATTGGATTTTCTTCTAAATATGATAGGCTTTGACGATTGTATTATCGGCTTTATGCCATATTTATAAGTTACATTCAATAAGATTCGGGCTGTTTTACCCACTAAACCAATAATGGTGAACAATCCGACAGGTCTCTTTCTTGGAGCTTTTGCAGTTTTCTTCCCCATTTCAGGGAATTCCATCGGCATCGGATTAACTGCTAAGAAATCAATTATCTTATTTTTAAGTCTATTCAGTAATTTACTGAAGAGACGACCAATAGAAGAAAACAAACCAAAGCTTTCTTTATTTCCTCTATATTTTGCACTGGGACGTTGCTCTTCTGATTTTATATTTTCATCCATATTCATTGGTGATATTATTAATATGTATATACTATCTTTTATAATTATCTTCCAGTAATCGTGTTATATCCGACTCCCGGTAAATCACTTTACCGGGCAATTGAATAAAAGGAATAATACCATCATCCCGGTATTGCTGTAAAGTCCGTCTCGATACATGAAGAACTTTGCAAACTTCTTCATGATCCATATAGACCTCGCCGTTCATAGACGGTCTGCAAGTATGGGAAATATCAGCTATTTCCTCTTTCAGCCGATAGATAATAGAAAACAAACTTTTGATTACATCATGCTCTTTAGTCATTAGTTCCATCATTACTTCTTTTTTTGTTGTTCAAGAAATTTTCAATATCTGAAAGTTTAAAATAACTTTTCCGGCTAATGCGTGTATAAGGGATGATCTTCAGATCCTTATAATTTTGTAGTGTCCGCTTGCTGATGTTTAACATCAGGCACACATTTTCACAGTCCAGCCATTGAGTACGGGCTGGTTTAAACTTTTTCAGCAAATCTTCTGCCATAGAATCAATCTCGCATATTTCTTGCCTTATCTCTTCAAATGTATCTTTTTCGATTGTTACAACTTCCATATTATATATCTTTTTAAAATCACAATGGCAAAGATATACTGTTTAATAAGGAGGTAGAACACAACGAAAACCACATTGCCACCCTTTGCACTTGTTTGCTGCAATTTGCCAGTTTCAATAAGTGAATAACATAAATAGGGAAATGCAATCGAGCAATTTTAGAGGTAATTCAGTCCGACAAGTAAGAAATGTATGGTTTGTCCACTCTCCATTTCAGAGTGTTTACCATTTGGCTGGATTTGTCTCACCTGTGTCCGGTTTTGTCTGCATCAAAATAATACAACTCCGGAAGATCAATCTTAACTTTGCATTCAACAAAATCTATCTAATATGACTGGTGATTTAAAGATATCATTCAAACCTGTTCCAACCCTAGTAAACAACAGGCGCAATGGGTATATCCAAATGACAGCAAGCGTTAACGGAACTCGCTTTCGTATGGCCTTAAAACAGACGGCTTCATCCAAAGAAGAACTTGCGTCCGTCTCCTCTACCTTGTTCCGCATCTATAAAGAAGCATTATTAAAGAATAAGCATATTACGGCCCAAGCATTAAAAAAGCAATACCTGTCAGCGTCTCCTACCTTATTATGTGAAACCTTACGTCATTCAAACAACGATACTTTGATTAATATAGGAAAAACAATCACCTATGAACAATACCGGATGCAGCTAAAGGCAGTCAAGCTTATATCCGTTTTTTGCCAACTGACATATGGCATACCTGACCTCTCCATCTCGGCATTACCGGATAACTTTCTCAGGCAGATCTGCGACTTTTTCAATCGTCAGCAGCCGGTTGATAAGAATGATATTGTAGAACAGATCCGGTTCGTCCGTTCTGCACTATTAAGAGAGTACCAAAAAGGAAATATTGAACTTTCTTCTTCTTTAAAAAAACAACTTACCGGGTCCCAAGCTCCAGGTAGAAAACTTTTTCCGGAAGACATAAAGAAATTAGCAGGAATACATTTACCACAACATTTAGCAGACATAAGAGATGCTTTTATATTCAGTTGTCATACAGGATTAGCCTACAATGCCATCAAACAACTAACTCATCATCAATTACGGACTGTTTCGGATCAGTCTTTATGGCTTTTTACAGATAAACAGCAATACCCCTTATCTGCCCTTCCGGAGGATATGCAACACGAACTCCTCAAAAGAGATAAAAGTGTACCGCTTTTCAAGCTCCCGACGATACAACATATTAACATAAATCTACGCACCATAGCGATAGAGAGCGGTGTACATGCTGATTTCACTTTCAAATCAGCACGCATCTATTACTTAACCCAAATAAGTCAGAATGTCTTGTGATCTCTATATGGATAGATACTGAAATTTAAAGCAACAACAAAAGACAGAAAGCATAGCAAAAATGCTGTCTGTTTTGATTATCCCTAACTATGCAATAAATAGTACCCATAGAACCATTGATATTTAAGCATTAGATTCCAATAAAAATCATTATCCGCATATTTTTTTACTTCCTCTGGCAATTCAGATGGACGATCCACTTCAAATAAACAGATAAAAAGATACCTACGCGAGATCTTAGACTTGGCACTCCACAACTTAATCCAACATTTATGCTTACCAATCAGGTACCATATTTTTCTAATCTCTTTAAGCCGGTCATAGTTTAGATTCAATAGCTTGATTGTATTAATAATTTCTTGATCTCCTTTTTTTGAATACATCTCTCCATTTTTGATATAACCTATCTGTTCAAGACAGTTTGGAAGTAACATCAATGGAACAATCTTCTCATTACCTCGTGGACCATTGCACATGCAACAAGCTTTATTATTTTCTTCGGAGATTCCATTACACGAAACGACTAGATTGCCATAAGCTACTACATGAGGATAATGTACCAATTCATTCTGAGGTTTCAAGGGTACTTTTGCAAAAGTCTCTTTCAGTTCAACATGATCACATAACACCTTATACTTTTTATAATACTTAAAATCATCTTTATTACAAGCCCTTGGGATAATATGCTCTAAACTTATGGGAGAATTTGAGACATTTCGCATGCAATAGCAACAAATATTATATTGCTCTTCTCTCAACAAAGATTCAAATTCGGTTCGGTACTCCGGTTTACGAAAGTTTTCATATTCAAGTCCCTCGTAATGAGAATCACCTGCATAAGCCTCCGTAAGAAACCGGTAAACTATTGTTTCTCCTTTTTCTTTGAATACCGGTAACTCTTTATTTATATACCTCATAAAGCTTCCAGTTCTTTTAACTTATCCGATATTTCTTGTAAAATAGCATTGTTGTCTTCTCCTACTGTTGCAATTATCTTAGCATAGACATTTTTTGCTTTATTCTCCTGTTTCTGGAATTTTAGAACCACATAATCATCAATCAATTCTTTTATTTGAAGGTTTCTAGTTGGAGTATTCATAAAATCAGCCATAGAGGTTCCGTAATCAACGCCAAACATATTCGGTAATACATCTGGAACTTTTTGTCCCATTACCATCCGATAAATAATGTTGTCAGATTCTCCGGCCGTATTCTTTTCCTGCGTATTCAAATTTGAAATTACAAGAGGTGAATGAGTAGAGACGATAAACTGAATATGTGGAAATGTGTTTCTAAACCGTTGTAGAACCTCTTGTTCCAAAGAAGGATGCAAATGCAAATCAAGTTCATCTATTAATACTATTCCTGAAGAATCCGTATGCCCATTTAAAAGATATGAACGATATGCAATATCAAAGACTATGTAGTAAAGTCTCTTGTAACCGGCTGGCAATTGCTCGAATAGCATTGATTTATAATCCATGTTGATGACCAGCTTCCATTCAGTACCCCGTTGTTCAGCCTGAAGAGATTTCACTTCAAAAGTAGAATCGGTATATTCAGTTGTATCTTTAGAAAATTCTTTCAAACAGCTAAATATAGAATTCCATTCCTTAAAAGAGACTTCAGTCTCTTTACGTAGATAGGCAAGCTCTTTTTTCTTTTTCTCTATTTCTTCAATATTTGTTAGTTCTTTTAAATCATTAGATAACAGTTCTTCACGCTGTTTGCTATTGAGCCATTTTATATAACAGTTTTGATATCTGATTTGCCAAATGGAAGAGCATGAAGTTTCATCATCCCATTGATAATATCCAAAATTACGAAGATGAATATTTCCACTTTTCAATATTTCCTTAGCAAATTTGCTTATCCTGGAAGTTATATGAGGAAATGAATCGGAATAAAATGCCAATAAAGGAAGATTTCCCGTCATTCTATATTTATCCATAAAATTATTGTATGCCTCTTGATATAACGAAGTACGCAGTCCGGCATTAGAAGTGGAAGGCTTCATGAGTTCCCATGATAACTCTTCACCCTCAAAATTAGCTTTTGCTTTAATACTTACATAATCAGCGGATATGCGATCTGCCTCGTTCCACCAAACTTCACTGGGGGATATATTAGCAATCTTGAGATCCGGATTGCCAGCAACAAGTGCTTTTCCTGTTTTGGGGTCTTTGTTTGTTGCAAAGATAAAACTGAGTGCATCAGCTACGGATTTGATTAGAGAGGTTTTACCCGTACCGTTACGACCTATTAGCACTGTTACACCAGGAGCAAAATCCAATGAAAAATGCTGAAAGCAGCGGAAATATTCTATTTCTATCTTATTTAACTTCATAAGTTTATGATTATCGCTTCTATTGAATAACAAAAGTAACAATTAAACTCCTATTTTCCATAAAATACCTTCAATACTTCACATTGATTAAAGAATCAAACTTTCAGTTTTGCATGATACCAGTGTAGATATGCTTAATTCTTAAATAATAAACAAGACATTTTGAGTAACAGTATGAAATTTATGTAGGTTAAGGTTTTCTGAAAGCTCAATATTCTTCCAACTGGCAGAATAATCCTATCTTTGCAAAAAAATAACGATGAATAACTTTGTTCTTCAATGCTCTTTCGGTTCATATCAAATGGACGATTTAGTCAGTTTTATAAAGAAGACACATGTACATAATGGCGATGCTGTCGTGCAATTTGATGAAAGAGGGCAGTTCTACTTCCTCTGTTCTACTGGTTCCGACCTTCAGCAGCTGTATACAGATAATGGTTGGCTTATTGTCTACAGTTATCCTTTTAATAAGGAACTGACCATAGGCTTGGGTCTTCATGAACATACATTCATCGCCGGGTATCTTCATACATTTGAAGACAAAGACAAGATCAGGATGTGGAATGACATAATTGATTTTGCCTTTCGCAGTGATTTCCATCAGTTATTTTTCCCGTTAGAGAACTATTTCAAAGGTTTTCTGAAACTAGATGGGAGTTTATGCCTTTATTTATACGATTATATCCCCGTCTCACGAGGAATCAAAGCAACCACCGAACTGAAAAAGATAACTAATCTACTCTTTCGCATGAAAGAAGGACATGCCGTTTCTCTTTCTGTGAAGCTTTTCTCTATGGCTATGAGCCGTATCTATGTGATTACAAATAGAAGAGATAACTCCATATTAGTTCCCATTCCTGCATCCACCAAAGAAAAACACAATCAACGATTTTCTTCCTTCTGCTATCTCTTATCCGAGAGGACCGGTATACAGAATGGATTCAAGGCTATCGAAATAAAGGAAGACAGGGAAGAACTTAAAGGCACCAGAAATACCGACAAGATATTCAATTTGACATTCAATACTTCTTTATTTAAAGATAAACAAGTAATATTACTTGACGATGTACTCAATACCGGCGAAGGATTTATTCAGATTAAAAGAAAGCTACTAGAATTGGGTGCCCGATCTGTCATAGGAGTATTTATGGTAAAAACAGTCACGGAAAAGTAGATTGGCGAGTTCAGTTCGCATCATCTACTTTCCATGACAATAGAATTTTGAACCCAAAATAACTTTATCAGGAAAACTCTTTCAACTCATCCTGTAGCTTTTTCCTTGCAAAATGCAATCTCTTTTTAATTATCCCTATCGGCAAATCCAGTTTCTCGGCAATCTCTCTATATTTCAAACCAAAAATAAAAAGTACAAAAGGCTGCTTCATATTTTCAGGAAGGTCATTTATTACTTTATATATAAAATTCCTGTCATAAATATTTCCGCCCCAATCCTCCTGTACGGCCAGTGCATGGCATTCAGTAAAGTCATACCCAAAAAACAGAGGTTCACGTTGAGAGCGCCGATAGTTATTGACAAATACATTCCGCATAATGGTATACAACCAACCTTTGAGATTATCTTGCCGTACATATCTATCCATATTATCCAACGCTTTTAGAATGCTATCTTGTACAAGATCATTTGCCAAATCACGGTTAGCAGTCAATTTTAATGCAAATTTTTGTAGATCAGGATGCATTTCTATTATAGCTCTTATCATATATGTTTGTTCCATTGTTATTTTTCAATTATAAACTAAATAATCATTCTAGTTATCTTTCTAAAAAAAACAATGTGTAAAGTTGGCATTTTTCAACCAACTTCAATTTGCAGTTTTTACTATAAATTTTCCATTTTTAATTTTTAAACAATATTATGTTACATCTTTGTTGTTTTATCCACATGATGAAATATGATATTTAGCGATAGAGACAAATTCGAAAATAGATGTCAAAACAAAAAATGAACTACATCATTTTCAATTCTTACAAATCATTTTCTATATTTGTACATCAATCATTAAAATTCATACCATCATAACAATATGACTATATATAAGTTAATTGGCGGTGCTGAGAGAGCAATACAATTATTCAGTCTGGGACGTGATATCATTTGTATTGAAGAAGATATTGAAGAAAAATACGTTTGTCCGGAAAGGTGTAATGGATATACCCGGATGTGGTCAGACAATCCTAATGATATTAAGAGCTGGTGCGAAGAATGGATCGGTAAAGAAATAACCTTGCATATCGAAAAAGCTAAAGGAGACCCGTATCCGGTCATCTACTAATACAGGTTACATGTCAATGCTTTCTTGATTATAAAGAATTAAAAAGGTCAAGTTCCCTTCAGAAACTTGACCTTGAATTCAAATAGCAACTTTAGTACCGTGCAATTACTTTCTGAGAAAACAGATTATCCAAAAGCATGGAATGAGGTATTACAACAACTATCTCACGATCTAAATTTTCATAATACCGGAAAGCATACCCCTTCTCTCCCAACCAAAGAAGAAACGGCTTATTAGCTGGTTTGGCAGCTCCAATAACACCTTCCACTTTAGATATTACATAATCCATATCATAGTTACCATCCATAAAGCCCTCATAATCCGTATCGATTACTTTTAGTGTTGTTGTTAACGTAGCCTGGATAAAAAAAGGATGTTCAAAATCCAGATAGCTTTGAATATTTGCATCCCAAAAATAGGTCGCATTACCCCAATCATCCTGTGTTACAGCCTCATTTCTTAGTTTAGCACAATCAATTGTAGCTGATTGATTGGCACGATAAATGTTCCTTCCAATCGGAAGAGTGAGTACCCGGAAGGTCGACCCGTTTCGTGTCGAAGGTTCCACAACTGTCGATGCTTGACTGTCATTCACATTCATGCTATCATCATTATTACAACTGCTAAATGAGAATAATACAACGGATAGCAAGGAAATCAGAAACGTAAATCTTAATCTGTTCATGTTCTTAATGTTTTAAATGTTTAATAATTATTTACTCTAGAATAAACAATTCAAATAACGCCATTTTATTGGATTTTTATTTTGCAGATTTCACTAATAATTTACCATTTTTCATCTTAGTATATAATCAAACGGTGATTTATTCATTTAGCTTAAAATTCTCCTCAGAAACAGACAGATAAAACATTGTCGAAGGTATTTCATTTGCCCTGCTGCGGCAAATGACCTTCGATTGCCAATGTTCTTCTCAGCCTGTTTCGGAGAGAAATTTTATTGGGTTGGGGAGCGACAAGCGAAGTAAACAAAATGTCAAACAAAAAAATAAAAACCATGAGCAAAGGAACTGAAAAATTTAAGACTGTGATACAAGACTATTTGGCAAAACGTGCCGAAAGTGATGAACTGTTTGCAGCACAGTATTTAAAACCGAACAAGAACATAGAAGCTTACATTACTTATATTCTAAACACTGTTCAAAAAAGCGGATGCGCAGGTTTTGATGATGACGAAGTATTTTCTATGGCGATCCACTATTATCCAAAGTAGTGCGTTATCCAAAGTGTGTGATTTACTATTGTTGATATACAGTTGATTAACACGGCCACTTGTTAGATTAACTTTTGATAATGATAGGCTGAAAATATAGCAATGGTGCATTTTTGAAGATGGTTGAAATAAATTCTATGGTTGCGAAATAAAACTTCGTGATTTATTATTATTTTTGCCATTATACTCAAAATCAAAGCGTCATGAGAGAATATGCAAATAAACCCGAGAGCCTATCTCGCACACTTGACAGCAATCCAAGAGCGTCTCGGCAAGCGCCTATTGCAAATATTTTACAGGCTTATAAAAATGGGACTTTAGGAAGACAACCTATGCAACGTGAAAGCGTGGAAGACGACGAGTTACTGCAAGCTAAAACTTTGGAGCAGGCTCCTGTAAGTGCTATTCTCCAACGATATAAAGAAAGCGTACAGCGATTTGCATCGGAGGAAGAGAATGATCTTTTACAAGGCAAGTTTGATACTACTCAACGTGAAGAGATAGACGAAGAAGAAATCCTACAAGGCAAGTTTGAATCTGACATCCAAACCGAACAAGAGCTTGTACAGCGAAAAGAAAAGCCCAATAATACAGGGTTACCCGACAACCTTAAAACAGGTATTGAAAACCTTTCGGGCTACAATATGGATGATGTAAAAGTACATTACAATTCGGATAAACCTGCACAATTAAATGCTTTAGCTTATGCACAGGGAACAGATATACATCTAGCCCCCGGACAGGAAAAACATTTGCCACATGAAGTTTGGCATGTAGTGCAACAAATGCAAGGGCGTGTACAACCTACTACTCAACTGCAAGGAGTAAATATAAATAACGATGAAGGATTGGAGAAAGAGGCAGATGCTATGGGTAATAAAACACCAAAGATGAAGCACATTCGCTCTGTATTAACGAAAAAATCATTAGAAAATAACTATAACCCCATACAAGGAGTATGGATAAAATATGATCACAATCTTTTTGTTTGGCATGCAAAACGCAATGGTGTAGAATGGCATTATGATGAAGAAACAAATGAGATGTTTTTCTTAATAAAAAAATTTCCCAGTAATCTTTCGGAAACCATCAAAGCCTTTTATACAGAATATAAAGAACAAAGGCATCAATATGATCATTGGGTAAGACTGATGCACGCTCGTTTGGGATCTCTCGAAGATAAAGATGACCCATTATATGAAAAACCTGAATTTTTAGTTGATATTGATAGCCAGACGAAAATAGCGACATTGCAAAGAGCATCTACCATATTGAGGGCTGCTGGTATTCAGGTATTTTTGGGAGGAGCAGCTTCTGGAACTTTAATAACTAGAACTCGTAGTATTAAAGACCTTGATCTTAGAATGGATGGTCAAGAACGTGATATATTTAATGAAATAAAATATCCGGATTTTTTCAAAAACAACATAGAAAAACCTTTGTTATTGGCGGGATTCCGCATTACGAACATTGAAAAGGCTGCTAATACTACAATGAGATTTTATATTAATGGTATTGAAGTTAGCATAACAAGTGAGCCTTCTTCCGAAAAAACATTAACAAGAGGAGAAGTGGTTCCACAAATTGAATCTTTAGGCGGCTTTGATTTTATTTTAGATAAAGCGGCGGCAGCAGCAGATAGAAAAGATATTGAAAAAATTGTAACTGATATATTTGATATTATAATGGTAAGAAAATCAATGACAGGAAATGGTGGCAAAATCTTAAGTTGTTTATGTAGAATGAGAAATACATCTCAAAAAAAAGTTAACTCCTTAACTCAATTATTAACACAAATCGCAAATACAGAAAGAAAATATAAAGACGAACGCATTGAAAGAGCAAGGGAGAAATTTGCAACATTAGGGTTGAAAGATATTGAAATAAAACAAGAACTAAAACCCATAATCGAAGAGTTAAATGCGCAGTTCAAAGAAGTTGTTGTGTTCTAGATAATAGTTAGTTTGATAAAAATAATACTGGCTTTAAAACACGTGTGAAACTGTTTGTTAAATTAATGTGATGTGTGTCCCAATACTTCTGAAATAACAGGTAGAGGTGTGTCGTTCTGTAACAATAGATGAATATTATTCGAAGCCAGACTCTCTGATTCTCTCTGCACGCATTAACAATCAGCGGATAGAAACTATTGAAATCTCATTAAAGACTATGGAAATTATACAAAGCCGGGGAGCATGTAATAAAGATACCGAATTTCATCATATAATTATCAAACTCGTAAGAAAAAATATGAAAGCCATTCGAAAAAGGTTGGTTGCATAACTTTTAAAGGAATGGGTATAATCAGGCGGAGAAATCCGCCTTTGGCTTCTTTCTTTCATGACAAGCCTGGGAAAAGAAAGAAGCAAAGAAACCCCTGAAGAAATTGTAAAGGATAAGTGAGTATCCAATCCATTTTAATTGATTGTTAGGCAACAGTTATTTACCTTTATTCACACTTTCATACAACGCTTAGCTGTATTGACTATTATTGCAAATGGATAAGACTTTTATATCTCAATACCTCTAAGGATTATTCATAGATAATTAGGAAAGAAAATACAGGCAGACAATATTAAATATTGTCTGCCTGTGAGATACAATTTTCATTGATTCGCCTTATGTCTTGTAGTTATTGATACCTTCCACTTCTCACATATTTTATACCATAAAGTTTCTACTTTACAAATTATATTATATTGGAACCAATTCAAAGGTTTAAGATCTAATATTTCATCAGAATCATGATGATATTTATCGTCATATTCTCTAATTACAGACTGAAAATCAATGATATCTATAATTTCATTATAATTGATATTTCCTGCTTCCTTTTCTTTTTCAATGAATTGTCTTAAAGTATCACATGATTCTAAATCTTTATTTGAAAATTTCAAATCTTGAAATTTTACAACTTGGTGTTTATCGTAAATCGGATATGTAACAATTTTGACATTATCTAATAGCAATTTGACAAGATATAGTGTTTTGTCTCCGTAGGTAGAATAATCAATTGCAATATGCTCAATTCCATTTCTAGCATACACAGAATTGTCACTATAATACCGATGTTGCTGTATAACCTGAGTTCCGTAATTCTTAAAATAGTGAAAAATTGGAGACCAACCTTTCTTTGCTTTCTTTACCGTCAGCTTACCTTCATTGGTAATCAATATGATCCTGCTATTTTTCCAAAGATTTTTATTTAATAATTTTTCGATAGTAACTTTCTTACATCTTTCTGTGTAAGCAAACGCAGGTCCAAATTTAAATTCAATAGTGCTTAATGGTGGAATAATATGAACGTAGTTTTCATTGGCGGAATCTTTCATAAACATATCAAGATAGATATTTCTACCAAATCGTATATACATCTCTTTTATTACCAAATCTTTATCTTTTAGATTTTCTAAAATGACATTATTTATATAATAACCACTTGATCCGATATCACTACAGATACCAAATCCTCCTCTTACTTTTTCTCCACACTTCAATTTCCATGTTTGAAAAGTAATATATAAAACTATTACAGATATCATACATCCTAATACTGTAAAACCTCCAATTACAATATTGATAATCCCGCTATAAGTAGTATAAAAGTCCTGAATATTCATAATTGCCAATTATTTATGCAAATATAGACTTTTATATCAAACAAATTGTTACATTTTAGAAAATCATTGTTATATTTGATAATCGGAGTCTCCCTCCCTGCGGATCTGAATCACAGCCTAACTCCATGATTTTTCATCACGTCTAGCTTTTAACTAAACTATGCAAATTTGCTGTTTACTATAATACGCAAAATACAACAAATCAGTGAAAAATTTATTTAGTCATATTGATTAAAGTAGCATCACAGTAATGCAACCCCTATGTCACCCGCCTTTGCCACAGCCATCTATCTCTCTGTAAAACAAATACTTATAACACATTAAACTCACTCGATCATTATCTCATTTTTTATTTCTATTTTTGTATAAAATTATCAATAAAGAAAATCAAGCATATGTCACTTACTGGTAATACACGCAGAGGAAATACAAATGGTAATTCCGTGGAATATCCCGGAAATTCCATCAAATATAAGATCGGTGAAAGGTTTCCGCATAGTCAATATCTGAATTATGGTGAAATAACGGTTTCGGTATTCAACGATACCTTTTTCGATATACTGTCCTGTTTATACGATCTATCCGGTAAAGAGATAAAAATTTTCCAAAATGGAGATTTTCAATTTTCCATGTTTACATTTGAAGGAGTTCCATTCATCTGTATCAATTTTAGTGGAGCCGATCTGTCTTTTGATCTTTCTTTGGATATTACCAAATTATCAGCAGTTCAACAGGAGAATTGGTTGAATTCCGACAGTAATGTCATCAATATGTTTTTAGTGGATGCTAAATCGGGAATACTCAAAGCAATGCGAACATTTACAATCAAATTCAGTGAAGATATAAGGGATATTTTAGAGGAACAGTCAGCGTTTGAAAATGGTAAGGTTGGAGAAATAATAAGAAGAGTCAACACCCAATTTACCACCGATTATATGATAAAGAACGCGACTAAAAAACTTCTTTTTAAAAGAAGATAACAGCTTATATATATTTTACAATCCTACCTATGATCCATACAGATAAGAACGAAAAGAACGCTACAAAAGAATCAATCCATTTTGTAGCGTTCCTAATAGGTTATCTCTATTAGAGATTATTTCTTCAATTCTTTCTTTAATATCCGGAATATCTTACCTTGTATCTGAAAAAGAGCATCTCTATCCAAACCTTCAAAATCAATGTCTTTCAATTTAATTTTTTTCACTTCCGGTTGGGCCTCCTGTTCCTGAACTTGCTTGTCTTTACATAATTCAACCAGCTCATTTACTAATTCATTAATCTTTTTACCTTTCGCTTCGTAATTAATCGTTCGTGCCATAATACCATTGTTTGAATTTAATATTTACAAAAATATAAAATAAACTTATATCATCAACTTTATTTACTATAATAATTTGTGATTAACTTTCGAATGATCCTTCACATGGCTCAATGAATTACAGAGATATAAATGTAATCAATCGGCTATATATTCAAACGGTTAAAAATCCCCCCGAAACTGACTGATAAAACATTGTCGAAGGTATTTCATCTTCCATAGCAGGGCAAATATTTTTTCAAAAATCTCCAGACCTCCCCACAAGGGGGCGCTAGTATTTTATGAATAAATATTTGCCCTGCTATGGAAGATGACCTTCTTATTGCCAATGTTCTTCTCAGTCAGTTTCGAGGGGAAATTTATGGCTGGGGCGACAAGCGAAAAAACAAAATGTATAACATAAAAATAAAAGATATGAAACGGCAGATAGTAACACGATGGATAACCCATATTGTATGGATAGTAATAATCGGCTATTTTCTCCAAACCGAAGGTGGAATGGTTTTAGGTTTTGCCGTTGTATTATTTCTTGTATACTACCTCATACGAATGGCTATAGCGATAGCATGTATGGTTGTAACATTTTTCTTTATCATTTTAATTCTTGGACTAATCATTTTTTAAACTAATAATAATTGTATTATGGAAGTAATAATAGAAAGTATGCTTTGTAGATGGAATGACGATGTAACAGAAGTATTTCTCAAATTGTTGGATGTATGTCTCCTGTCCAGGGACGAAACAAGTTTGCGCAATGCGATTACGGAACTGAAAGAAACAGATCCGAGAATGAATAAAAACTTTGCCTTTGGTTATGGTGCCGCACATCTTTGGGTACACCAACGGCCCAACGACAACCCGAAACAACAGTTACCTTTCAGATTAATGATCGTTCGTTTTTAAATGATGGGGTAATCTCCAACTGGTATAAAAACACCGTCAGTAATAGAGTTTTTTAATTAATTGAATAACCGGGCTGAATCTATCAGTCCGGTATATTCCTAAAACAAAGAAATAATGGCAAAAGAAAAAATAGATGATTGGTTTGAAATGGCAAAAGAGCTTGCCAAAGCCGAAAGAGAATTGAAGATCGAACATTGGGTAAATATTAGTTTTGTTCGTACAAACAAAGAACGTAATAAAAAATGTCTTCATGTGATAGATCTGCCACGTCACATGTTGGAGCGTTGGCAATGGCTGATAGATTGGCGTAAAGCCAAATATATTTGTGAGCATCCACGGGAAAGAATTGATACATACTATTGTTATTATGACAAACACAGTGGTTTGGAAGAAGGCTATAATACATTGCTTTCCCGGATTACGTCAGCAAAGGCGCAGATTACACGCACAGAAAGAGCCATGAAAGGATACATAGAAGATATGACTCAAAATAATATGTTTTTCAATCCTGAAACGGATGAAATCCTGATCAAGGCCAAAAACAAGTTAGAGCAAAAGCGTCAAAAATACGACGAACTGTATACCAACTTGCAACAACAGATTGAGAACCGGAAGCAAAACTAAAAAATCCCGTCACGGCTTACCGTGACGGGATTATAGCATATAACATAACTATCCGAATATATTCTTCTTTTCACTTGAAATCTCCGAAGGCTTTTTTATATCCTCATACAAACTAATAAATAGCATTTGCAAGGTATTGGCTTTAAAGCTGTATGGGACAAAGTATGATTGAACCATAACTCCCATGTGAAGGCAATGAAATTTCGTAGCTGCTACCGGCACATCGACATTTGCTCTAATTTCTCCGCTCTCAATAGCTTTACCCAAAACGTTCTCCCAGCACTTCAGTTCCCTGTCAAACAAAGATTTGATTTTTTCCTCGAAATCCGGATGGGATGCTGATGCGTGAAGGAAAAAGTTAATCACGGAAGAAGCACCGTCACCGGTCACTTCCACAATAGACTGATCGAACCTTTTCCAGTTTTCCACGTAATCAAACAGAAATTTCCATAAAGTCGTTTTATCTTCATTATAGAAGAAACTGAAATAATCTATAACCTTTTGGAAGTAATACTCAATGGTTGACCGGATAATCTCATCCATGTCTTTATAATAATAGAAGATCTTTCCACGGGTTACCCCCATGATTTTTTCCAGATCAGTGACTGTTATATTGCCCTCCCTCTTTTGAAGGAGAAGTTTAAAACATCCGTCTAAAATTGTTTCTTTCTTATTTTTTTCTTTTGGTCCGGAATTACCCATTTTGATTATCAGCCTAATTATTTATTATTTAAGTACAAATATACCCAAATTGCTGATAATTCTTACATTATATACACTTTTTAAAAGGATGGTGAATGTAAAAAACGACTCTCACTCAAAATTTTTCTTATATTTTAAAATTTCGGGGTTGAACGGATCTTGATACATGGTAATAGAATCTCCTTTAGTAAATAGCTCCAAAGAATAACCATAAATAGCAAATGTTTCTTTCTTTTCTTCACCCCACAAATCAATATACGATAGTTGCAGTTCAATAGCATTCCTCCCTCCCATAACTACTGCATTGGCATCAGTAATGCAGACACGAATAGCAACCAATCCGGTTGTATCTTTTATTTCCCTATGATCCTTATGAATGTCGATGAACAGGATAACAATCATTAACAAGAACAGGGAAATGATAATAATTATAAGTCTTCTCATATACTCACCTGAACAAATCCGGATTATACGTTTGTAAGGTTAAAAATTTCTGCCTCCCATTTTTCTCCCCATAGTTTATTGAAACGCTCGTAGTAACTTTTCCTTTCTTTAGCATTGGACTCCACTCTCAACATCTCATAGGCATAAAACGCTAAACTCATATCTGAAACGATAGTTTCCTTGTCCAGTGTTTCTATCAAATTCCACCCTTCAACAAATGTTGTCCATGCCGCTTCGTGATCTTTGGATAGCCTTTGGCATGTACCCAATATTTGATAAACGACAACCTGCGAGGATTTATCCTTACTCTTCTTTGCCAGCTCCAGAGCCTTCTTTAGTTTCTTGAGAGCTCCTTCACTATTTTCATTTTTGAACAATGTCATTGCTTCAGTTATTTCCTCATTGCAACAACTTATACAATTGTATTTCGAATATTTGCTAGTCATAATCATGGCATTTTATGTTTTTACAAATATGAGAAGAGTAAACGAAAATCGCTTTGCACTTTTAACTACATATTTACCATTTTTCACACGACACATTGCTTTGACTATTTTTAACACGTATAGACATTAGAATACAAGGAAACAGACCTTATAGGACCAGGCCGACTTGACTGACATAATGGAGGAAATAATCAAATATAAGAAAGTTTACCGGCTTTGTTTTTCAGTTTTCCCTCAATACGAGGTCAGATCTCTTTAGAAATATAAAGTATAGCATGATTTTGATTTTGGGATAAGTAATTAACTCTCTTAGACTGACTGGGAAAACATCGTCGAAGGTATATCAGTACCAGTTACTGTTCAATAATTATTTTAAAATCTCCAGACCTCCCTTCGGGCGCTAGTATTTAAAAATAATTTTTGCCCTGTAACCGGTACAGACCTTCTTTTTGCCGATGTTCTTCCCAGTCAGTTTAAGGAGAATTTTTTGATTCGGGAAAGAGTGATAAACGGTATTAACAATAAAAAAAACAAAAGTTTATGTGCAATTCAAATTACGAGACAATCAAGGTCACTTTCACCCATCCTATTCAAACAATAGATAAGATGTTTTGCGATACGGGTATTAATTGGGGAGTCGAATCTCTGAAAGAGTGGATCGAAAGCTACGAATCAACTCGTTTAACTGCTCTATCGGAAAGAACGGTTATTATCACTTCTAAATACAATATGGTATTTGTCAGAAAATGGTTGGAAATCAACATAGAAACGGAAAAGATAGAAACAATTTAAAATAACTGCCATGAAAAAAATTAGCATCACTAAAGTCAGAAGAGAACTCTCTGCTCTTCATGTAAGATATATGGACTATTGCCAGGTATATACGATTAACGACTATACTGTCAAAGTATGTATTGAATATTCCCCACGCTTAAAGGATGATATAATGACAGTCGTAAATTATCTGAAAGCAAACTACAAAGTAGAAGTACATGTAGATGGTACTTATATAATAACGCAAAAAAACGAATACTAACAGATTATCAGGCCGGTATAAATGACCGGCCAAAGCATAACAGCAAACAACAATTAAAATTAAACATCATGGAAACAAAGAAAGACAAGATATTAGAGAAATTACGCAAGTTGATGAACCTTAAAGAATCTGCAACTGCAATAGGTAACGAAGGAGAAGCAAATGCGGCAGCAGCCGGGATTACCCGTCTTTTAATGCAATATAACCTGTCTGAAGATGATATACCGGAGCAGGAGAAACTAGACAATCCGATTGTAGCCGAAAGAATACCATTTAGAGCGGAAATGTGTAACGGAGTTTGGTTTACCAACCTTGTATCTGTTATTTCCGAATATAATTTGTGCCGTGCCCTCATTGTAAGAGCCGCCTATAACGGGAAATTTAGACGTAGTGAATTTGAAGTAATCGGACGCAGAAAAAATGTAGAAGTAGTATTATTCCTAATATCATTTCTATCCAATCAGTTCGTTTGGATCGGTAAACAGGGTTATACGCAGTATAAGAGTGATTGTATCTATATGTATGATATTCTACCTAAAACTCCCGCAGCTTATCTAAAATCATTCCTGTATGGTTGTGTGTTAGGACTTATCAGAAAGTTTGAGGAAGCTAAACGACAGCTTGAAAATGAAACCAATCTTACCGCCCTAATGGTTACAACTAAAAACGAGATTGACGTTTTTCTCTCAAATGAGAAAATTCAAACAGCACGAACGTCCAAACCGTCGATAGATACTCTATCTGCAAGAAGAGGATTTGAAGTCGGAAAAAATATTGAAATCCATAAAGGCATCCATTGTGATAGGGTCAGCGAAGAAAGAGGTTTGTTATAATTTAGATTTTAAAGCCATTGGGGACGGCACTGTTTGTCCCCAATGGTATTGGCTGTCCTTGCCATATAAAAAGCGGATCAACTCTTTGACTAAAAAAAATCAGCCGTAACCTTTGTTGGCTACGGCTGGTTTTTTGTATTCTTTGGAACCTTATCATAAAATTGTTTTATTCCTTTACCTGGCTCCAGCTTATATTTAGCGGAGATGTATCTTCACCTTTATAAGTACGGCTCTTTTCATCTACCAGATTTCCATTAAAATACACCTTCACTGTTGTAGTCATACTTTTACTGAGATCCTTACAGGTGGCGAGCTGAACAAATATCATCATTACTCCGTCTGTTGCAGTCTGGTAGGTATAGGTTGATCGTTTATTTTCGATATCCGTAAGCTTATACGTCATACCCAGATCTGATCCGGATTCATCAAATATTCCATTATTCAGACCGTTACCACCGGTCAGAGTTGTACTGATAGTGAAATCGTCAATATCGCCCGTTTGAGTTATAACCATTTTGTATGTACCCTTTTTAGCGTTACTGGAATCGTCTGAATCTTTACTGCAAGAAAAACTCATGATAGCTGATAGCACCAGCATCATTAAAAATAAAATTTTTTTCATTTGAAGTTTCTGGCACTTGTTCCCTTGTGCCATTGTTTTAAATAAGTTAATACTAGCGGAACTGTTGAATTCTTATTCTACGAACCCTTTGATAAAATACTTTTCCGGAGAAGGGATGATCAGATCCTTGTCTTTCGCAATCAAGGATTTATAAATACCAATCACTGAATTAACACGTACATTCCACATAATAATCTTGTTATTCATCTCAGCCAATGCCCGATTCTCTGTCTCTGTACGGTATTCCATACTTCTTAGATTATTATATGTTTCTACTGCATCCTGCATTTCCAGAAATGCGTAATCATAACTTAACTGATCCATTTTCTCAGTATAATGCTTTAATAAATCTGTCATAGAATAGATAATTGTTTTATTGTTAGTAATATATGTTTCATTTCAAACTTACTTCTTTGTCTTGCTATGTGTCATCCGGTAGCACTTGTCTCCAGCGGCATTTAGCATGAATTTCTCTGTCATTTCCTGTCGGGCATCGTTGTTATACATGGGTGGGACAATAGAGAATTTGCATTCGATTTCTTTGGCCAGCACCTTGCTTTCAGGAACATTCACATAAGCCTCCGGCAATACGACTGTTGTCTTTAAAAGCGAGTCCAGAAGCGTCTGATTCTTATCTATTTGTTTCTGATAAAACTCTTTCATAGACGAGAAACTTTCTTTATCCCTGCTTGCTGTACAACGTTCAATACTGCTTTTTAAGTTATTGAGATACTTTTCCTTATCTGATTCGAATTTATCGGTTAGTATTTTGATACTGTCTCCTACCGTGATATCGGTAGGCTCACCTATTTCGATCACTTTGAACTTCATATCAGTCCATGTACCGCTTCGGTCTGTTTGAACGAAGTCGGCAATTGCTTTTTCATAATTGCTTTGAACAGCACAACCCGTAAAAAAGAGTGCCATTACTGCTAATTTCATTATTTGCATTTCATCTTTATTATTATATTAGACATAAATATTAAAAAGATTCTCTCCATTCAGATTAGAAATACTACCAAACCTACCAGAAAGACTAGATGTCAGTGAATTAAATTCAAATAATATTACGAACCTTTCTTGTTAGATATAAATTGGGGCAAAATTAGAGATAAATAGTACAAAGTATTTGCCATTTTTCACTATTTATCATTTTTCATTAAGATTTAATTCTTCAAGCAAAACATCTTGAAAGAAAAAAAATTAGGCTCACTTCACATTATAATATTCCAAATTGTTTTGCTATTCCTTGAATTAGTCGTGTCATAGGTCGCTTGTGGGTTTCTTCAGGATCAGCATAAGTCCCAAGGATGAAACGATTTACATCAGCAGATGTCGGTGCAAAATTACCAAAAGACATCTTTGTAAGCTGGAGATAACCTCTATTATACGCCAAATATTTCCACACCACTTCTTCTGCAACATCTTTATGTTCCGCATACATATCAGTTATATGCAATTTAGCATTCATGTCATTACATATTTTCATATATTTATTTTGGGAAGCAGCAAAACGAATATGGAGATACTCAGGAGTATGATTTAATAAATAATGGGCTATTGATAATTCATCTAGATCCAAATTCATCACATCCAAATTTTCAGTTGCATCTTCTTCGTACAAATTGAAGAACTCCACTTGTTCATCATTCCCTTTTGTACGATTACATACCGGACAAGATGGTTGGAGATTGAAGAATGAAATACATAGATAGGGATATAAAGATTTAGGCATCCAATGGTCAAGATCATAATATCCTCGACATTTTTTGTCAGTCACAGCATAAGCAGCATTACAATACACACAACTTTTCACTTTTAATCGACGCACATATTTGGGAAACACATTATGCCGCATTTTTTCATAAAGCATCTTATCAACAAGAATATCAGCAAATTTCTTTGCTTCATTAGAACCAATCTTGATTGGTTTTTCCAACTCCGCCTTACTGATTATTGCTTCAAAATCACTCGCGATAGCTTTAAACTCCGAGGGCAGGCAATCTAATAAATTTTGTTCAAGTAGTGAAAGTATCTTTTCTATATATTGTATGTAAGGTAACTTGTTTAAAACAGTATTCTCATAGCAAACATCAATAGTTGGTTGGCTAATTGTATCCTTCAATTTATTCAATCTTTTCCAAGGGTCCAAAATAAGATTTGGAAAGTGTGGCTTTGACTTTATTTCTTTACAATAGTCCTCAGCAATACTCTTAACCTCTTTTGTTATTTCAATTTTCCTCATTGTATATTTTCTTTATTTCGTTCTCTAATGCTTTGATACGTTCATCTTTTGACATATATTTCTTCCCATAAGCAATAGTCAACATGTTATGTAATAGTGGATCACCAATCAAGTCTATACACTGCTTAGCTGTAGTTTCAGACCAATTATAACCCTGTTGGTTTTCACCTTTCTCAAGATAATAAATGAGGCTATTTATCTTTTCTTTCGCAAATTCACCAACAAAACCATTTTCCAGAAAAAAACTATCTGATAGCAAATCACTTACATTAGAGCCAAAAGGATTAAATTTCACTTTATCATTTACGATTTCCCCTTTTTGCAAAAAAAGGATATTTGACTTTGGAATATCCGACAATACAAAGGGTGAATGTGTCGAAAGAATTATATTGATATTACATTCTTCGTTAATTTTATTATCTATAAGAGACTGAAGCAATTGATGTATAAAGGTACGCTGATATTCAGGATGAAAGCATAACTCAATCTCATCAAGGAAAAGGCATACATTAGTATATTTTAAGCGAGAACCATCATCTGGAACTGAAATGAGATTTCTTAGGTGATAGATATAGGCAGCTGTCGTGTATAGATACTGCCTTTCACCAGCACTTAGATCACCAATCTTAATGCAAGTGTTATCCGATTCGTCTCTCAAAAAAATAGTATGCTCGAAGATAGATGGCGGATAATATTTCATTATCTCATCCGGATTGTCAATATTTTTAGTTGGAAAAAAAGAATTAATATAATCTTCGTACTCAAATCTATCATTCAAAAGAGTTTCCTTGAATTCTTTCGGAGCTACCAGCAGTCCATCAATAAAATGTAATACCTGATTTATTTTCACACCGATATGTGAATATTCATTGTAGACTTTATCCACCAATTCTTCCATAAGTTCTTTATCACTTTCACTCAATTTGTGGCTAAGGTCATAGAACTTTTTCCCAAGTTCTGAAAATTTCTCATAACCAGGATAATTCTCACTAATATGAAATGTCTTGTTAATAAGATATGTCAAAGCTTTCAGTAACAATGACTCCGGTTCATTGAAATTATGCTCATTGCTTATATCAAATCCTTTAATAATCAACTGACAACGATCGGAGTTAAGATCTTTCAATATCTCCTCAATATTTTGAGAGAGGTTATCATCATTACTTTTCTTATTAGTTATGAAGTTCATATTGAGTGAGAAGTCGATCTCTTCACATTTATATCCTGGAAGGATCTGATGATTATGTTTCTTTGCATCAAGTAAGAGTGATGCTATTCGGTCTCTTGCCAGTTCCTTCTGAATATGAAGATCTATTCTATTGTAACCTCGATAAGGCTCAAAACCAATAGGTACCATATAACCATCATTCTTATTATAAAGGCTCATCAACCATGAATCCACGCACTCATCATTATCATCGTAACCACAAGCCTCTTCATATTCATAATCACAAGGATTGAGTGATTGCAACGAGTAATTTACTACAATCATAAAAAAGAAATGGCTTAAAATAGTATTACAGATTTCTCTTTGTCGCTCCAGATCGTGATAAGTTGCTAATGTTATTGCATCGTTATCCCCTTTTCTAATATTACTCCACTCATCTTCATCTTCATAATTTTTAGATGCAGGAAAAAACAGTCGACGATTCACCTCTTCCCCATATACAAAATCCACAATATCATCATTACAAGTGACCCAGCCCAACTTCCCCTCCAATTCAAAATAAATCTCAGCACGCAAGTTTCGGATGAAATATATAGGTTCAGCTTGTCCTCTGTATAATCTTTCAGTTGTTACATAGGATAGATTATTAACAATGCGATATATCAATTCAAAGAGCGAACTCTTTCCACTGCCGTTTTTTCCAAAACTGCCTGAATACTAATGTTTTCCCCAAAGAAATTCCGTTCAAAGCCAACGGAATCATTCTTGACTATTTTTCCATTCAACAACTGATACCAGTTGTTAAAAAAGAAATACTCATCGTCTTTCAGGACCTTGCGGTAATCTCTCGGGCAATCCTTCAGTACATGTAAACATATCAATGTAAAATTACTTTTCTCCATAAACCATCATTGATTACTATTGCAATAATTATTAAAAATATTTTGAAGAAGCAAAACTATCGAAAAGCCTTGAATAAACAAAGGACTTACATAGAATAAGAGACTGTAACTACAAAGAAAATTTCAGTATCGTCCTCCTAATGGATAGTTGGTTCAAAAGTAGAACCTAGCAGTTTGTCTCACTGTTTTACTCTGTTTATCCAATATACTGATGAAATAATCAATCTATGCCAGGGTAAGACAATCAGCAATATTGTCTAAACTATTACTATGCCATCCAAAAATATCAATCCATATGTTTAAATCACAATCATATCCATATAAATATAAACCTCCTGTCAATCCTATAGGATCTTGCGAAATATACCCACCCAATTCAGATGAGTGGTACCTGAACCTGTTGTAGTACAGTCCTGTCTCCTCATCCTCATACTGCCCCTGATACCTGAATGGACAATCATGCAAAGAACTCCCCTTAAAGGTAGCCACTTTCCCGTATAACAGTCAACCTATGCTAGGGCAAGACAGTAAGGAGTGTAAACGAAAATCCGTTTATACAATAATGGCTCTTTCCGTCTTATTAGCCATTTTTTCATGTACTCCCGTACATCGGTTTAATCATTTGAAGAAAGTACCAAGAGAATACCGGATGAACTATTGTGATGGCCATACCAAGTCGCCGCGCAGGTTTCATTGGGACAAAGACCCCTGGATCGTATTCTCCGATCACGATGGCAGTTCCACCTTCACCCACCCTGGCGGGAAGATCAAAATGAAGACCATCGGCTTTATGGAACCCTTTCTCGTTATTGGGCGGAAAAAAGGATACCTCCGTTTGGTCAAGTACTCTGACAAAATAGTAGAGAACGGCAGATTGACCAACCGCAAAGAGGCTGAATATTACGGCTGGATAGCAGAATCAGAAATGTTGTTGAGCCGGAATGCTGTAACAGATCTTCGCACCGGCAGGCATAATAAATATCTCACGATCCTTAACGATACGACTCCGCTGAATTCGGCTGAGTATTTTATCGCTGACGATTCATTAGTGACGTTCAAGGATAAATCGCTTACCGGTAGCGTAGATACCATTCCATTTAGCGGAATCGTGTACCGTATGAAACAAAGTACGGACAAAAAGAAGGCATTGATATCCAAAGTACCGTATTTATCAGCCGACAGTGCGCAATACCAGGTGGCCGGATGGGTGGACAATGCCTTCCTGTGCGGAATAGGACAACAACATTTTATCACTCCGAATCTATCTCTCACCGACAGTTCTGATTTCAGGAGCAGGGACGGCAAGGATACGATTGTTTGGTCCGAGAACTTCATCCGCGAAACCGGGCGGATACGCCTCTCTGACCAAACGCTGAAGTATGCCCCCGTCATTTATGATTGCCGCTATGACAGCGGCTCTTATATCCGCACTGCGATATATTCTCCGGTAATGGATTACCGGGACAATTTCGTGTACAATGTCAATGGGAACAAAATCACTTATACCGATTTTAGAAAAATAGAGAATGATCTTGCCCGAATCAACCTGTATTTCATATTCGAAGGCAAACGGCAGGTGCTTCTGCAATTCCCGCAATTGGTCAATACGATTCAGAACCTGCAATCGGTGATAGAAAGTTCGCAAGATGAATTCCACTACTCATTCAGCGGTATTATGAGCTTTGGCGACAATCCGTCAGGTATGACGGTAATCCGGCCCGAAGCATCCTTTATGACCTTTATGGATTCTCTTTCCGTAATGGTTGACAGAACAGAGCATTCGCTTCTGACTTCCTCTGCAAGATCATGGCCTGCACTTCGCCGGGCAATAGATCTTGCCGGAGAAAAGAAAGACGAAACCAATCTTCTTGTTTTGATTGGTGAGACTGGTAATAACAGTGAATGGGCCGACTCGTTAATGACCCGGCGGTTGGCTGAGAACAATTGCAGGATATTAGGATTCCAGCTCTATGGGGGGCAACCGGACACATACAATAACTTTGTGCTCCAGGTGGAGAATATGATTGATCACTATACCCGCCTTATATCGGTTAGCAAAAGGGAGATGCTTGTCTCCACAGACCAGTTAAGGAATCATTTCCGGTACCGGGAACGTGCAAAGAACATGTATAGTTTGGATTTTCCCGACCATAGTATGACACAGGGGTGGATCGTATTTCCGGAAAAAAAGCAAACGAATGATTTGTCAGCATTGACTGTTGGATTAGATACGTTACTCAGTGAAGTCAAGGAAGACAACCGGCAAATCACCGGATATCTGAGTCGGGCATTCCGTGAGGTTGGTAATTATCATACACAATACGACTCGACCATGATAGGATATTATGGTTTAGGTTCGTCAAAGGTTAACCGGCAATTTGCCGATAAATTCCGGAAAGAGTCTCCGTTATGGTTTTTACCCTCCGGTGTCGTTAATATACCGGACTCAATGCAATCGGAATTGGATCATCACCTTTTGCTCACTGCGGACGAGTTGTCTCAGTTAAGATCATTTCTGAAAGACATCTCTGCCCGCCAGGTGGACTATCGTACCCCGAAAGGGCAGAAAAAGAAAGTGAGAAAAAGTTGTAACTGTCCTGATGATCTGCTGCCGGTGCAACAATGGCAAGAGGCTTCCGACACCCTGACGGTTGAGCGCCAATATCGGGCCACTCGTAAGATCCGGAGACGGTTGGTACGATACTATCTCCGCCAGGCAAATCTCAATAAGGTATGTAAAACTAAAAAGAAGCTACTGAAGCACTATTCAATAGCCCGTATGCATGAGCATATCCTGACCTGTCCGACAGACAATCCGGCTTTGAATTCTATTGCTGTCGTGGAAATAAAGAAAAAGAAATACCTCAGTGATGATGATTTGAATCAACTGCTTGAATACTATAAAGAAAAGAGCGAAGCACTTGAAAACAATCTGTACAGATTACCGAACTTCATATCGAACGGGAAGACTTATTACTGGATAGATGAATCCATGCTACCTTAATCTTAGGATTACCGGAAAACATTTGTTTCATTTTTATGTGTGTTTATTTTTTGAAAAAGCCTGCAAATCAAAATTGATTTGCAGGTTTTTAACTATCACATTCACTTGTTAAAAACTTGTCAAACCCAAAGTTTGGCAGCTTGTATCGTCTTTAATTTTGAATATCTGCATAAAACGATTTTGACATGTCACCAATTTAGATAAAACAGAATTTAATAAGATTAAATTAATTTCTAAATTAAATTGAAGAAAATTATCGATATGGGACATCAAATAAATCGTGCTAAAAACAAAGTGTGTAATTTTATTTGACGACCCATATTTTAATATTAACAATATTACTATTTTATATGATATTTACGTTCTCTATTTTTAAAGGCAATTGTTCCACCTTCTAAAATCTCACAAACATGCTCTCTTATTCCTTGTTGATATAATATCCCCTGTTCTTTAGAATCATATGGTGAAGTACACTCTAGAGGACCATTTACATATTCAAATTTGTATACTTTATTTTCTTTATTATCTTCTCCTGCTTGATTTGCTACTATAATATTTTCAGCATCAGTGTTTACAGCTAGATTTGCATTATGTGTTACCATTATAATCTGTCTTCTCTTTTTACAATCTCTAACATAATCATTTAATTCCTTATAAACAGTTCTATTATCCAAATTATCCTCAGGTTGATCTATCAATATCGGATAATCTGATTTACTTAAGCTAAGATATAATTGTAGTATAACAATTCCCTTTTTACCTTCAGACATATTAAAAAGAGAATCATTCCCTTTAACTATATCATAATCGATGCGATAGCAATTTTTCAAGATTGCCCTTAATAATTCCTCCAAATTATGTCCTGTTTTAAAATTCGAAAAGCGATTGTTATCATTAATACATTTTATTAATATTCTATCAATGTTGGCAAGATGTGTACTTTCGTCATAAATATAGTTTGACGCTTTAAATCCACAATTTTCAAATTGATTTTCAAGATAACTTTTTATATTTATAATACTTGTCACAATCTCATCAAACATTTCTACATTAAATATTTGCTTTGAACTTAATTTCAAATCAACAACACTATTATCCCACTTTGAATCTAAAAAGCTATTTATTTTGTTTACAACATCTTTGTTCTTAAGTAAGAAGTGGGAATATAAATCAATAAAATTAATATTATCCCTTTCAGAGGATATATGCTTAATTTCAGTCTTTTTATCATTGATTCTTTTTATCTTTTCCTGTTCAATTCGAATTTCATTATCCAATTTATCTATTTGAATCTTATTTTTATTTTTAACCTCAAAAGGAGCCAATTTGCTATTGCAATCTAACAATTGCCCCTTCAGTTTTTCTATACATGAACTACGTTGTTTTTTCTCTATATCAATGCTAATCGAAAATATAGATATATAACTTTTGATTGTATCCGATAATTTATCTTTGAAATATTTGAATAGCCTTAGTACTTCATTATTTTTTATATTTACAGAGAATGCTTCTATAATATCTTTTTCAGTCAAATCAGACACTAACCATTTTCGCAATATCTCTAATTCGTTAATAATTTCATATACTTGCTTGATATTTTTTTCTATATCAGCTTTCTTTTTGGTTAAATATGAATACTCTTCTTCTTCATCTTCCGAAAAACCAATGCTTTTATTTAAATAATCCTTTTGTTCAACTTTTTCATTTATGGCTTTGGCTATTGCATTCTCATCACCATATGTATTCAATTCCTCTTTTGCCTTAGTTAATTCAGTATCTAATTTTATCCACAAAGTAATTTTATCACTAATATCAGATTCTATATTTTTGATATAATCTTCATATTCATCAAAAGTCTCCTTAATATAATCCTCTTGTTTAATCAAATTCTCTATAAATTTGTTAAAGTAATTAACTCCATTGTTTACGCCATTTTGCTTATCTCTTATAATTCTCTCAATATATAGTTGTGGCAAAAATTCGATTATTCTACCGTCAGTAATTTTTCTTGCTTCATCTGGGGAATCTGCATAAAACAAATCTAATTTTACATTATTCATTAATTCGCTGTAATTTTTCATTTCTGCATTAGGATTACCCGCTTGGTGTGCTATCATATGTAATAATAGTGACTTTCCAGAAGATTTCCCTCCAATAATGACGTTCAAATTCGGATTGAGTCCAATTTCTATATTTTGAAAATACTTGTTATTATTATCTGTTAATTTAATCTTTTCAATAATGTTATATTTAATCTTTTCATCTGGACAATGCTCGTCAATAACAACTCTTTCTTGTGGTTCATAAATAATTTGCTTTAGACCTTCAAAACTAACGTCGGATTTAATCCAGCAAAATCGATTATTATCTGGAATAAATAGTTTATTTTCAGAATGTGCATCACATCCATGTACGCATGGTTTTAATGAACCACATTTTTTTATAACATCGTTTTTAGAAGTCTTTAAACCTAGAAAGAAGTCTCTATCATTTTTATTGCTTGAGAAAACGCAATCAGACAAGCAATATATTGCTTGTCTGATTGCGTCTAAAGAGCTGTCTTGTTCATTCTCAAATAGTTTGTAATGCTCTTGTAAACCAGAAGCTCCATCGCTATTAGAATTGCTAACGACAATAATCACATTCTCTCTAAATCGTTGATTTCCATTTAATATTGCTTGCAATTGTTCAGGTGATACTATGAAATTGTTAATACCGACCTTATAGGCTTTATCTTCATCGTATTGGCTATCATCTTTTTTTCCTAAATCAATAAATCCCTGACGGTTCATTTTATATTTAAAACCACCAATAGGAAAATCCAAAGCATTAAAAAAATCATTATCTAAAAATGGAATATATGTAGGATTGAATAAGCAATGGATATTTATTAATTTCCCAGGTTTAGTTACTGGTATCATTCTCAGTTCAACATTTGGTATCAATAATATAGATTTAATTTTTATTTTTTCTTCTGAAGTAAATTGAGATTGCAGTTCTATATTATCCTGATATTTTCTTACGTTTATATAATTTTCAACACTAAAGTAATCAGTAATTCCAATTGCTGCAATTTCAAATTGCAATGCTTTTTTAAAAAGCAACTCACAAAAAGCATCAAATGTTTCTGATTTATATTGATCATTTTTATTTGTTCCCTTTGTGTGAACATGAAGATCCCATCTTCTCCAAACAGATCCTTGATTATATGTGTATTCCATATGTTATAAATTTAAAGTTTTATATTATAGAAATTTATTTAATTCTTCTACCAATAAATAAACAGTAGTAGAAGATTCTTGCTGTGCAGGGTTATTCCCATCAAATTGTTTCATTATAGTTTTTGCGTGATTAATAGCTTGTTCTTGTTTAGGGAATAAAGCATTAAACATTTTAGAGCTTACACCCGATTTCTTTGTATAAACAAATCCGAGCAAAGTGCTCAGCATTTTTTCATATCTGGAACGATGTAAAGCCCCTTGATACAGATTAAAGTGAAGTAAAAACCAAAATTCAAAAGCCTGATTGCTATAAGCCACCTCAAAACCATTTTGGCGTGCTAATAGGATAGCGGAGTTAAAGTCATTTTCTGGAAAATCATCTTTGTCAAAGACCACCCAATTCTGATTGTATGTCCTTCCTTTTTGCCTTTCCTGCTCTTTTATATTGATAGCTTTCTGTACTAATACTAATGTTCCCATACCTTGACCGATAGCTTTTACATTGGCTGAAGTCAAGC
>ERZ791830.579-NODE-579-length-34351-cov-8.530820_pt1 | contig 34351 bp, 28 predicted proteins | sample MGYA00509945_ERZ791830 | MGnify/ENA primary metagenome ERZ791830 (study PRJEB30046, sample SAMN00792021) | human gut metagenome | study: EMG produced TPA metagenomics assembly of the A metagenome-wide association study of gut microbiota in type 2...
GATATGATAAGAGCTGGGATGATATGCAGCAGATGCTTGAAGATGGCGAGATTGATATGGTAACATCTCCCCGCATAACACCGGAAAGAGAAGAAAAGTTTGATTTTTCACGTCCGATTGGAACCAATAATGGGATTCTGACCGTCCGCAGTGACAACAGCACGATTGTGGATGGCAATTACAGCACTTACAACGGTATGCGTGCGGCATTTTTGAATGGAACCTCCGAGATAAAGAGTTTTGCGGATTTTGCAGGCAGCAAAGGATTTACATATGATCCATTTTATTTTGATACGACAGCAGAGATGGAGGAAGCTCTTCAGAGCGGAAATGTTGATGCTATTGCTGCCAGTTCTCTGAGAAAAACAAACAATGAGCGTATCGTGGATAAATTTGACAGCAGCGATTTCTATGTCATGGTTAAAAAAGGGAATACAGAATTGCTGAATGAGATCAATTATGCAATCGACCAGATGAATGCAGTTGAGGGTGACTGGAAAACGACACTTTATAATAAAAATTATGAAAGCATAGAAACTAAGAATCTGGAATATACGGAGAAAGAAAAAAGTATTATTTCACAGTATTCCAAGGACAACCCGCTTCATGTTCTGTGTGATCCGACCCGTTATCCATATTCTTATAATGAAAATGGTGAGATGAAGGGTATTATCCCGGATTACTTCCGGAAAATTGCAGACTATGCCGGGATTTCCTATGAGTTTCTTACACCTGCCACCAGAGATGAGTATATTGCTTATCAGAAAAATACGGAAACCACAGATATGAGCATCGATGCACGCCTGGAAACAGATAATTATGCTGAGACGAAAAAATGGGGGATTACTGCACCTTTCATTACGATGCAGCTGGCAAGGGTGACACGGCGTGACTTTGATGGAAAAATTAATGTTGTTGCTACTGTTGACCAGACAGCATCAAAGTCAATTGAAGATGCAATGGCACCCGGTGCAAAAAAACTGATGTGCAGTACCCGACAGGAAATGATGGAAGCTGTCCGTAAGGGTAAAGCAGATGCTGCCTTCGTCTACTATTACATGGCACAGGCGTTTGTGAACAGTGACACTACGGGCACCATGACATATACTCTGCTGGAGCAGCCTACATTCACCTACCGCATGGTAATTTCATCAACTGAGAACCATGCGCTGGCTGGTATTCTGACGAAAGCAATGTATGCCATGCCCCAAAATCTTGTTGAAGATCTTGCAGCACAGTATACCACATACAAAGCAACAGAGCTGACATTTGTTGACTGGATCCGTCTGCATCCTGTTGTTACTGTTTGGGTTCTTCTTATTTTTGGATGGCTGCTGACTACTATGGCTGTGACAATGGTGCGTCTCAGTGCAAGAAAAAAAGCTCAGAAGGCGGCCCAGGAGAAAGCTGAGGAAATGGCGGAACTGGCAGAGCATGCACAGGCTGCAAACAAGGCAAAAACAGCATTTCTGTCACACATGTCCCATGATATGAGGACACCGATGAATGCAATCATAGGATTTACCGGTATTGCAATGAAAAACAATCCGTCAGACGAAGTGAAAAATTGTCTGGAAAAGATTGACGAAAGCTCAGAGCATTTACTGTCGCTGATCAATGATGTATTAGATCTGACCCGCATCGAAAGTGGAAAAGTGAAATACAATCCGGTACCGGCGGATGTGAAAAACATTACAGATTCTGCATTGGATATTACAAAAGGCTTTCTTACGAACAGGGATATCAACTTTAAGATTCAGCGTGAAGAAGCAAAGATTCCAAATGTACTTGCGGATCCTGCACGCCTGCGTGATGTGCTGGTCAATATTCTGAGCAATGCCGTGAAATTCACTCCGGATGGAGGGACGATTACATTTGAAGCCCGGTGTCAGGAAAAGGGCGGGGATGGATATATAAATATGCGTTACCGCATTTCGGATACTGGTATTGGCATGAGTGAGGAATTTACAAAAGAAGTTTTTGAGGAATTTGCACAGGAAGATTCCGATGTGAGAACGCAGTACCATGGAGTTGGACTGGGGATGGCTATCGTAAAGAAGTATGTAGATATGATGGGTGGAACCATTTCCGTGCAGAGTAAAAAGCATGAGGGAACCACATTTACTGTGGATATTCCTTTGGAAATTACAGATAAGGAATGTAATAAGTCAGACACAGGTTTTTCTGAAAAGGTAAATCTTACAGGTGTGAATGTCCTTCTTGCAGAGGATAATGAACTGAATGCAGAGATTGCTGCCGTGCAGTTGGAAGAGTTCGGGATGAATGTAGAAAGAGCTGTGGATGGAAAGAATGCTGTTGAGATTTTCAGAAATCATCCGAAAGGCACATTTGATGTAATCCTGATGGATGTCATGATGCCTGAAATGAATGGTTATGAAGCGACAAAAGCAATCAGGGCAATGAATGACAGACCGGATGGAAAAAACATTCCTATTATAGCAATGACAGCTAATTCATTTGCAGAAGATGTTCAGGCATCACTGGATGCAGGAATGAACGCACATTTGTCAAAGCCGATTGTGATTGATGAAGTTATAAAAACGATTTTAAGGTACGTACATAATTGATTAGCAGAGGTTCCTGAATTGGTGGAATACAATTGACAGGAGGACTAAAGGTTGACAATGTGAGAGTGCTATGAAATGTGGATGACGTGATCAAGAAGGAAATCACTTAGGATACCTCGGCAGTGCATTTGGATATAAGATTATGTGTATGTTTCAAGCTATATATTGTTTATTATAGAGTGATTTATTGAAGAAGGAGGTTTCCTATTTGAAAAAGAAAAAAGGTGAAATAACCATCCGTTCTAGCGCAGCAGAATACCTGACCTATGTTGCCTCTGTAGGTGATCAGCAGGACAGCATAGAAATGCGCTATGAGGATGAGAATATATGGCTGACACAGAAGATGATGGCTACCTTGTACGATGTGGATGTTCGTACAATCAATGAGCATATCAAGAAGATTTATTCTGATTCGGAGCTTGAGGAAGATGCAACTATCCGGAATTTCCGGATAGTTCAAGCCGAAGGTTCTCGTCAGGTCACACGCGATACCAAGCACTATAGCCTTCAAATGATCATTGCCGTAGGCTTCAAGGTCAATTCCGAGCGTGCCGTACAGTTCCGTAAATGGGTAAACCAGATCGCTAAAGACTACACCATCAAAGGCTGGGTGATGGATGATGAGCGGCTGAAACGCGGAACGTATCTGACGGAGAAGTATTTCGATGAGCAGTTAGAGCGCATCCGTGAGATCCGTGCGAGCGAAAGAAAGTTTTATCAGAAGATCACCGACTTATATGCCACAGCCATTGACTATGATAAAAACTCTGCAACGACGAGAAGATTCTATGCGACAGTCCAGAATAAGATGCATTACGCAGTTCATGGACATACAGCAGCTGAGCTGATCGTGGAAAGAGCCGATCATACAAAGGAGCATATGGGATTGACCACCTGGGCAGATGCACCGGAAGGAAAGATCAAGAAGAGCGATGTTACGGTTGCGAAGAATTATCTGAGCCAGGATGAAATGAAGCAGCTGAATCGTATGGTGACGGCATATCTGGATTTTGCTGAAAACATGACCTTACGCCATATCCCGCTTACGATGCAGGACTGGGAAAAGAGGCTGCTATCATGGATGCTCTGCGGTACTTCAATGTAATTGAATAATATGGTTATCAAAGCAAAAAGAGTGTGTCATATTCGGACACACTCTTTTTATTCACTGATTTTGTTTCTTCGTAGTGTTTCTTTTGCGGAAATCACAATGTCTGAGAGTATTTTTGTTTCTGTTGGATCACAGTCAGCAATGATCTCTGACAGCCAACTGTTCAGCAGAGGTTTTCCTGCATTGGTTTCCCGACAGAGCAATTCATCGGCAGAACAATCTAACGCATTTAGAATTGAAATGAATACTTCAAGACTTGGCACAGTTGAACCTGATTCAATATGGCTCATATGGCTCGGTCCTACCCCGATTACTTCCGATAACCGCTCTTGTGTGAGCCCCTTTTCCATTCTAAGACGCTTTATACGCTGACCAATATCCTTGTAGTCAATAGACATTCTACTCACCCCGCCTGTATTATGCACATATGTATTGTAAATACAGAACCATTCTGTTAGAATGACATAAAAGCACATCTGTGCTTTTAATACAGAATGAGGGTGAGAACATGAGTACCTGTTTTTTATTCGGACACGCAAACACGCCGCGGTCGGCTTATCCTGCTCTGGTTGAAGCCATTGAAAATGAAATTTCAAAGGGAACAAAAATCTTCTATGTTGGCTATCACGGGAACTTTGACCGCATGGCAATAGCGGCGCTGCGACTGGCAAAGCAAAAGCACGACATTGTTGCCGCCCTTGTCCTGCCATATCACCCCGCCGCATACCATATTGAGAAGCCTGATGGGTTTGATATGATTCTTTATCCGCCCCTTGAAAGTGTCCCCCCAAAATATGCTCTTGTACGAGCAAATCAATATATGGTCAGGACTTCTGGTAATATTATTTGCTACGTTCGCCATTTTGGGAACAGCAGAAACCTTCTGGAATATGCCCAACGCCATTGTTCGTCAATAACCAATATTTCTTGAATATTAACTTTCACACATTGAAAAAGTGAGGCATACCAGCTCCCAAGCTGGTTAATCAACACTTCGCCCGTGGGAGAAATTCTGCGGGCAATTTTTTGTATCTTTTCTATGAACTCTATTGATTTTGATTGTCTAATGTGGTAGACTATTTATGAAGTCTAACGGTGTAGACAAGGAGGCTGTGAATATGGAAATTCCGAAGATCCATGAAAGTGAATATCGTTTTTGCTTGATTATGTGGGAGCATGAGCCGGTTACTGCTGCCCAGCTTGTAAAGCTGTGCCAGGATCAGCTCGGATGGAAAAGGACTACGACTTATACCGTTATCAAGCGTCTTGGAGAGCGTGGTGTGTTGAAGAACGACAATGGCACTGTTACTTCTCTCGTTTCCAAAGAGGAAGCCCAGGCGTGCGAGATCGACGAACTGGTTGAGAAGAAATTCGAGGGTTCGCTACCTGCTTTTATCGCTGCGTTTACGAAACATCAGGATATGTCCGAAGATGAGCTTGACGAGGTGCAGCGTATGATCGACTGCATCCGGAGAGGAGGCAAATAATGAGCGACCTGTTTTTAAAAATCGTTAACATGAGTATATCGGCAAGCTGGCTTGTCGCGGCTGTGCTGATACTCAGACTTGTTTTGAAGAAAGCTCCCAAGTGGGTCAATGTTCTGCTTTGGGGCATCGTGGCTGTCAGACTGATTTGCCCATTCTCTTTTGAGAGCGCCTTGAGCCTGATTCCGAGTGCTGAAACATTTCCTGAAAAAATAATCTCCGGGCCAAGCTTCGATGTTCAGACCGGCATTACTCCCATTGATAACCGGATAAATGATTATCTTGGAGATCGGTATTTTGAAGGTGTTACTGTTCCCACAAACAATGGTAATAACGTGATGACTATTCTTACCATTGTTTGGATTATCGGTATTCTGCTTTTAGTCGCCTATACCGTTATCAGCTATTGGCGTCTGCATCGAGAAATTGATACTGCCGTTCGCTACAAGGACAACATTTTCCAGAGCGAGAATGTAAGCTCTCCGTTTGTCCTAGGGCTTATCAAACCGAGAATTTATCTGCCTTTCAAACTGGATGGACAGGATATGGAACACGTTGTTGCCCATGAGCAGGCGCACATTCGTCGTAAAGACCATTGGTGGAAACCTCTGGGATTTCTCCTGCTGACGATCCATTGGTTCAATCCTTTGATGTGGTTGGCTTATGTTCTGTTGTGCCGTGACATTGAGCTTGCCTGCGATGAAAAGGTCATCAAGAGACTTAGCAACGAACAGCGAGCCGATTATACGCAAGCACTTGTGGCCTGCAGCGTAAACCGTCGCATGATTGCGGCCTGCCCACTCGCCTTTGGTGAAGTTGGTGTTAAAGATCGTGTGAAATCCGTGATGAATTATAAGAAGCCTGCGTTCTGGGTTATTATTATTGCAGTCATTGTTTGCGTGGGCGTTGCGGTCTGCTTCCTGACGAATCCTAAGCAAGACCGCTATACATTGCGAATTGTTGTTCCCGCAGGAAGTCAAGAGGAATTTGTATATACGGATGAGGAAGTCAGCACAGTCAGAAATTCAATCAAAATATGGTCTGGTGATGGATTGGGTGATACAGAAGTTCTTTTGTTCCCCGTTAATAAGACAGCAGAAACCGGATACACAGCCACTTATCTTACGCATGGTATGCCTGTGGAATTTGATGCAGAAAAAGATACGTGGTTTAAGATTGGTGTGAATATGCAGAACTCCACCAATGAGGACATTATTGTTTATGTTGAAGTAGAAAATGTAGAAGTGCGTATTGTGGATGAGATAAATTCCGTAATAGAGTGGTTTGATTACCTTGAAACCCCTGATGAAATGAAATGGGACGGTAGTCTTGAAATCAGCCTCACCGAGTTCCCGGATGTGACCTTCCGTTGGACTTCCGGAGAGATGCTGGCTGTTAAGGGTAGTAAAAGCACTTCACTTTATACGGGGATGCCAATCTGGAACGCCTATTTCTGCGACCTCACCGGCGACGGTTTGCCTGAGTTGTGTTCTACAATCAGTTGGGGATCTGGCATGATTGATAACCGTGTCACCATCTATGACTATGCAAACGGAGTAAGCTATGAACTGTCTGACCGAGGATATTTCGATTTTACCCTCAGATTTAATGAAGCTGACGGATACCTCTATGTAGATAAAAGGAAATATAATACTGACGAACTGGTAGAAACTGGTCGATTGGTTTTCAAGGATAATACTATTCAGATAGAAGGTTTTTCCAACGAAGCCCATCAGGTGTTCCAGGCTGAAATTCTGGAAATTCATGGTGGCCATTATCTTGTGAAGCCTGTTGAAGGCAGCTGGGAACTGAATAGTGCAGACCGAATTGAAGTACCTGTCAGAAATGCGCATCCATCACCAGAACCTGAAATCGGAGATGTGATTGAAATTGAATACTCCGGTGAAATCCTTGAAACTTATCCTGCACGAATTGCGGATGTTTATGGCATCAAGATTATAAAGGAAGCCGAAACATGGGACTTAATCCCTATGGTTATGGTGAACGGGACACTGTATCTTGATACTGGCCATGAAAGCAAAATAGAAGCAAGATGTGGTGTTATGGATGGAGAAATCACATCCCAGGTTGATGGAAATAAACAGCCCAGCGTTGACGATCAGTCCAATTTTGGTACAGGTTATGGTTATCAATACGGGGCAACCGAGGGAACCATTGAACTCTTTATGAATGGCAAGTGGTGGATCTTCGCTACCGAAGAAGCACGACAGAAAATCCAGTTTCCGTCCATAGAGGATGAATTTTCTAAGTTTTATCTGACCATCGGTGCAGAAGGTGTTAAGAGCATCGAGCTTACAATGCCTAACGCAAGTGGTGGATGTGAAAACGCTGATGGTTCCCTGTTCAAGAAAGGCGAACGCATCTGGCTGGAAAATCTGGACGGATACAGCGATCTGTGTGGTCTAACAATAACTGCTCTGGGCGAGAACGATGAAATCATCTGGACTGCATCTGTTCCTGACGAAGAAGAAAACAAAGGCTTTACCCATCTGGTAAATGATGATTGGGAAATCACAAATATCGAATAATTAGCTCCCAGCAAATAAACCGCTGCAATTCTCATTCCAAAGTGGGATGGATGTTGCAGCGGTTTTTCTTTTTATGGTTCAAATGCCACCGTTGTTTCCTTTGGCAGTTTCTCGTTTTCACAGTTCAGAAGTAAGCGTCAAACCTCCCTACATTTTGCCTACCATATGGATCGTCACGGTACTTCTTGTCCTTGATTTCCTTTTCGTACATGGGGAACTTCATGTATTTTTCCATTCCATGCTCTTGGCAGTACAGATAATTATTCAGATTGCCATAGCACAGTCATAACTGATAAAATTCAGAAAGCAGTGTATTCTGGCAGTCGTAACTAAAATATTCTCTGATTCGACAGGCATTCTCTTCGCTTACTTGCCCTGCATATAGTCAAAGGCGACCCTGGGTGACCCGTCCGCCAGATAGATGGTGCCGCATTTCCGGAAGCCGTAGCGCAGGACGGCGTTTTGCATGGGGTGATTATCCGCATGGGTATCAATGCGCAGATAGGGAATCTTTTCCCGGCAGAAGTCAAAGCAGGCCTTGGCAACGCCACGGGCTGTGCCCCGGGAAGCCAGGCGGTGAATGGTGCCATAGGGACGATTCCGGTGCCAGCTGCCGTCTTCAATATACCGATAAGTCGGGTCCTCCCCGGGGATGAAGGCAAAGACACCTTCCATCACGCCATCGGCACACAGGATGTACAGGTTCCCTGCCTGAATGTCGCCCCGGAGGAGTGCCTTCCCCGGATACCCTCCGCCCCACTGGCTCAGGTTCCCATTGGCCCGCATAAACATTCGGGCAATGTCATATACCTTCACGATCTCGGGGATATCCTCCAGGGCTGCTTTTTTGATTTCCATGCTTTGCATTCCCAGTGACTGGGGCCTCCGTTATTTCAGTGTTGGCAAATTCGTATCCGTCAGAAAATTCAGACAGTTGTAGCAAACGAGGATATTGTCAAACTGCTCCTCGCGCACCAGCTCCGATACCGGGCGGCGGTAATAGCGCAGATCGACCAGCACGATCTCCCCATAGCTTTCCGCCAGGAAGCCGCCCAGGCAGTTTCCGTAGGAATCCCGGATGACCAGAAGCTTTCCCTCCTTTCCGGGATTTTTGACCCGGACAAGGGAGTGGTTTCCGTCCAGGAAAACGGTATACATATCGGCAGAGGTCAGGCGCTCTTCATAAAAAATGCCGGTGTGGGTGCCTTCCGTCTCGCCGTTGGTGACGGTAAGCCCTTCGCTTCCCTGCCAGAGCTCCATAGATTCCGCCGGGGTCAGCCACAGAGCACTGCGGGCATAGGTAGAGCCCCGGAATCCATCCACGGTTGTCACACTGTAGCTTGTCCGGAGATCTCTGCCCAGTGCGTTCATATAGCATGCGTAGGCATCGTAGGCCCCCCGGCTCGTCCAATGGTGATCCGTGTTGTAGTACAGCTCCGGTCTTCCTTCGAAGATCTGCTGCACGGGGAGCATCCGGACACCCGAGTCTGCCTTTTGGGCGATGCGCGCCAGGGCATCCGCATCCGTATAGTCCGCTTCCCCGGAGGCCCAGCCTGCGGAGGGCACGACCATCAGGTCTATGGGCTGGCCGACGCTTTCGGCAAAGGCGTTGATGGCATTCATGTTCCGGGCAATGGCCGCCTCGTCCACGGCGACAGGGGCCTCCACCAGCTTTTCATCCACGACCCAGATATCCTTCAGCTGCTGGCGGCCTGCAAAATACTCCATGTAGGCATTGATTCCCACCAGCAGATCCCTGCCCAGGACATGATCCGTCAGGTAGGTCTCCACCTCGCCTCCCCATTTTCCGGTGGAAACGGTTTTCCACTGGAACTTCGGCATCTGCGCCAGGTACCGGCGCTCCGAATCGGAGAAGGTCTTTTGGGGAAGCAGATAGCTCAAAGCCATGAGGGCCAGGAAGCCGCAAAACAGGATCGCAGCTGCCATATTGTGTTTTTTCATTTGCAGTCACTCCTCCGCTTGCGCTTGCCCGCAGGTCCGCTCACTGAAGGGCAGCCTCAAAGGCGGCGGCCATGCTTTCAACCTCAGGAGAGATGAACAGCGCCAGATACAACCCGTCGGTCAAAACCTGTGCCTGCTGGACAATGGGATACTGGTCGGGCACATAGGATATCGTTTCGTCCAGCTTGGACTGGATCCGGTTGTTGGCCAGAGTCTGCAGCCGCTCCAGGGCGGCCTGGTCCTTTGCCTCGATCAGCCAGACCTCGTCCACCCGCAGTCCCTCTGCGCAGATGGCGATCTTATACTTGGTGCAGTCCGCAGCCTGAACACCCAGGAAGTTCAGAAGGGTGTCCTCGTCCGGCTCAAACATCTCCGGCAGATACTGCTCCAGGCTGCCGTAAAGCGCATCGATATCCAGACTTTTTTTCGTGCTTCCGCAGGCGGAAACCGTAAGCAGCATTGTAAAAACCAATAGCAGGGCAATTATTTTTTTCATGACAGAGTGCCTCCCTCAAGTTCGTATTTTGCGTAATAACGCAGTACCTTCATCCAGCTCAGGCAGCCGGCCTCATTCAGATGGTAGTTGTCCTGGTGGTATATCTTTGCCATTCTTCCGAAATGGTCCTGGATGTAATAGCTGAGATCCAGATAACCGCAGCCATGCTCTTCGGCGTATTGCCGCAGCTGGGCATTGTATTCCACCATCAAATCGTTGTAGGTCCGGATATGTGGCTGCGTCCGCTCCGGTCTGTCCAGATCGTCGTATTGGGGCAGATTGGAGATCATGATTATTTCCACATCGGGGCTCTTCTCCCGGATCCGCTCCAGCATAATGTCCCAGTTTTCGAAGTACAGCAGCCGCTGACTGGGGTCTCCGATGTCATTGGAGCCCAGCAGGAAGTAGACCCGCTCCACGCCGGATTGCTGAATGGCATCCTCCAGGTTGGCCTCTGTGCCTTTGTAATAGATGTTGCTGAACCGGTGGACGATTCCGTTGAGGCTGGTGCCGCCCCGGGCCAGGAACAGCATGTCCCCCAGGTAGTTCGATTTGCTCTCCCACTGGAACATGATAAACGTAATGGAATCGCCAACAATGGCACTGTTGTCAAAATAGGTGCAGGGCTCTTCCAGATCCACCTCCGGCGGCAAACGCTTCGGCGCGCAGAGGATGTCCGTATCCAATTGCAGCAAAGCTTCCTCTGTCTCTGCCAGGCAGCCGACCGTGCAGGAGACGCTGCGGTCTGCATAGGATGCGCGGACGGTCGTGGTACCGACACCGGTGGCAGTCAGAACGCCATTCTCAACGGAAACGACGGACGGGTCGTCGCTTTCCCAGCTCACCAGCTCCCGGGGAATCACCCCCAGATAGATGTCCTCCTGTTCCCCAACCAGGGAAAAGGTCACCGAGGAGGCCTTTAAAAACAGATCCCCCTCCATAACGGTGGGCTCCGTCTCCGCGGTCTCATCCGGGGCCGCCTCCACAGTCGTTTCCGTGGCCGGTTCAACGGTCGCAGCAGTTTCCGCAGGGGGTGCCGTTTCGGATCCGGCCCCACAGGCGCAGAGCGATCCGATCACCGCCGCTGCCAGGAGCAGCATAATTGCCTTCTTTTTCACAAATTCCACCTTCTTTTCCGTTTTCCTCATAGGCCCAGGCTTTCCGCAGGGCGCTCAGAACGCAAAATAGATAAAGGGATTATAAGAGGAGCTGACGATGCAGGCCACTGCTGCCAGGAAAATCACCCCGCAAACGGCGTTTTTCACGGCGTCAGAGTTGCCGAACCTCCCCGTATGCTTCTGAACCCAGCAGGCTATGGGGGTAGATGCCAACGCGCACAGGATCAGTGCCGAGGCATGATTTTTCAGCGCAGTCGCCGCAGCACCGTCTGCCGCAGCGTTTCCCGTCAGGCCAAACATGGCTCCGAAATACTCCAGCGCCCGGTGCATGGAGGTGGAGCGGAACAGCACATAACCCAGCAGCACCAGGATCATGGTGCGCAGGATCTGAAAGGCCGCAAAGGGAACGGACTGGGTATGGATGTGCAGACCCTTTGCCAGCTTCTTGGACAGGGGCGCAAAAATCAGGGCGCAGATCAGCAGAATGCCGTAATACACGCCCCACAGGATATAGGTCCAGCTGGCACCGTGCCAGATGCCGGTGCTGAGCCACACCACGGAAAGGGCGATCACCGACGGCACCAGGCGGCCCACCGTTTTTCCCCAGCGCTTTCTGGCCTTCTGGCCCAGGGGCACCGCCTTCCGGGAGACGGGATAAAACAGGTAGTCCCGGAACCAGGAGCTCAGGGAAATATGCCAGCGCTGCCAGAACTCGGATACGGTTCTGGAGATATAGGGGTAATTGAAATTCTCGTCAAAATGGAATCCAAACATCAGGCCCAGCCCGATGGCCATATCGGAATAGCCGCCAAAATCGAAGTAGATCTGGAAGGCATACGCCAGCGCACCCAGCCACGCCGTCGCAACGGAAAGGCTTCCGGGGGCGGCGCAGTCAAAGGTCTGGTCCGCCAGCAGCGCAATGCTGTTGGACAGGAGCATCTTCTTGCCAAGACCTATGACGAATCTCCGGATCCCTCTTGCGAAGTCCTCCAGATTTTCGTTCCGATCCTGTATTTCATCGGCAACGGTCTGGTAGCGGACGATGGGCCCGGCGATCAGCTGCGGGAACAGTGCAATGTACAGCGCCACATTCAGCGGGTTTTTCTGGACCTTTCCGCGCCCCATGGAGACATCGAATACATAGGACATGGCCTGAAAGGTGAAGAAGGAAATGCCGATGGGCAGGACGATATGGGTCTGGGGGATCCGTCCGTGAAAAAGCACATTCAGGTTCGCAACGGTGAAATTCAGATATTTAAAGACGAACAGCAGCGACAGATTGGCGATGACCATCAGCACCAGGATCCGCTTCCGACAGGCTTCGTCCTCCTTTCTGACGACCAAAAGTCCAAACAGGTAGTTCATCAGAATGGAGGCGATCATCACGAGCACGAACTTCGGCTCGCCCCAGGCATAGAACACCAGGGATGCAAGCATCAGGTATGCATTGCGCCACTTCCGGGGGAGCAGAAAATATCCGATAATCGTCAGCGGTAAAAAAGCGAACAAAAATACTGCCGAGGAAAAGACCAAACGCGGCCCCTCCTTTCTTATAGTTGGTAGGGTGTCGGCGCGGGCTTATGCCAGGCTTTTTTCGATCAGGTCTGCCATTTCTCCCACGTTTTTCATGTCCAGCACTGCTTTCATGGAGAATTTGATGGAAAAGGCGCTCTCCACCTCTGCGATCAGGGTGATGTGGGTCAGAGAATCCCAGTCCTCAATGTCTGCAGAGGTGGTCTCGTCGGTGACCACGATCTCCTCGTCAAACACATCGGAAAAGATCTCGTTGAGCTTCTGAAAAATTTCTTGCCGTGTCATGTTTCATTCCTCCGTAATAAAGGTCTTGTGATAGGGGAAGCCGGAAACCTCTGCCTGGAACCGGCCGTTTTCCAGTCTGGCAAAGCCAAGCTGTTCATAAAGGTCCTTGACCATCGCGTTCTTCGGTGTGGGGATATATTCGCCGACGACCCGGCGGAAGCCCTGCTGTGCAGCCACCGACAGGATCTTATCCACAATGAACTCCTCCATGCCCCGTTTCAGGACACGGCAGCTCATGAGCCACTCACTGATGAACAGCGTATCCTCCGGCTGCTTCTCCAGGACCACCACGCTGATGAGTCCATGGTCTCCGAATTTGTCCTTCAGCGTGAAATACAGGCCGATGCGGCTGTCATCCTGGGCCAGGGCCTCGATCTCCGCCTCGGTATAGCGGACGGTCCGCAGGTTGAACTGGTTGGAGCGCTGGGTCAGCTGGGCGATCCGGGGGTAATGGAACGGGTCAAAGGCGGCTGCGGATGCGCGCATTTGCAGGGCCTCCAGATAGTCGTCGTAGGACTGGAAGGCCGCTTCAAAGGCAGCCCGCTGGGCCTTCTCCCGGTACTGCTCCGTGCGCCCGGCATCCTCCCTGGAATAGGAGGCGGTTTCAAACAGGTCCAGGCCCCGCAGGTACTGCAAATACAGCGCCGGATCCTCCGGAAGCTCCGGGACCGTGATCTCCGGGATCATGGTTCTCACCAGCTCCCGCTCAAAGGGATTGTCATCCAGAAATACCATGCTGTCCATTCCGATGTTCAAGGCTTGCTGGATGGTGCGGATATTCCGGGCCTTATCCTCCCAGTTTGCCACAAACATGGAGAAGTCCTCCAGCCGCAGCACCATCTCCGGATGCTTCTCAAAGGGCTCCTTTGCGGTGTCCTCGTTGTTTTTGCTGCAAACCGTCAGGAGGATCCCCCGGTTTTTCAGCTCCTTCAGCCATTTCTGGAAATCCGAGAAGGCATGGCCGGTACCAAGCTCTCCGATCTGGATCCCGCTGAGGCCGTCGTCTCCGATCACACCGCCCCAAAGGGTGTTGTCCAGATCCAGCACCAGGCATTTTTTGACCGCTCCCTGCAATGACCGCACCACATCCACCACCAGCTTCGCAGCAGCGGGGAGTGCGGCCAGGGAAATGGGCATTTTTGCAACATAGTACAGTTTCGGATCGGCAAATGTGCTTCTGCCCAGTGCCGTCTGGAGTGCGTCCAGATCGATCAGGAATGTATTTTTTGCCTCCTGGCAGCCCTGCATCAAAAGATAATTGAGCTTGCGCTGCTGGAACAGGAAGGACTGCTCGGTTTTATTGCCGAACTGACCAAATACCCCGTCGTCGATCAGAGGAAAATTACACTGCAGGACCGTCGCGGGAATGTGGCTGCCGATCCGGCTCCATATCTGCCGGATCCTGGCATAGGTATCCTCCGCAAAGGAAGCCCTTGCCTCCGGCGGGCGATCGTAGAAGGCCTCCTGGAGCTTTTCGGTACACATCTGGAGCAGCACCCCCTGGGGGGCGAAGCGATACAGCTCGGAGTCCGGGGCCATGACCTGGGCATCGATCTGATCATAGTCCGCATCGAATACATTCAGGCGAATGCCGACAGAAACGCCATAGCCCCGCAGGGCCGTGGCCAGGTGCTGGGTCGCGCAGTCGCCGAGCACCGCCAGGGAATATTGCGGGAGCGCTGATGCATCCGTCTTGGACAGCTTTTTTAATTGCTGAAAGGTGATCTGCGTCATTTCGTTGGTTCCTCCATAATCAGTGTTCCATGGGATGGCATTCCATTGGCCATCGCCGCCAAAGCTCAGGTCAGGCTTCCGCCCGCCGCCTCCAGGTATGCGGAATACCGCAAAAGCCGGATCCAGACGAGGCTCCCTGCGTCATTCATATGGAATTCGTCCTTGCTGTAGATCTTTGGCATTCTCCCCAGAGGATCCTGGATGTAGTAGCCAAGGTCCAGGAAGCCATAGCCCCGCTCCCTTGCAAGCTGCCGAAGCTGCGGCGTGATCTGCGCCACATCCAGATTGTACTGGGTGGGCTGCATTCCCGGGGTATAGCCTGGAATGTTGGAAATAAGGATGATCTCCTTTTCGGGAGCCTTTTCCGCAATGAGATCACACAGCTTTTCCCAGTGCTCCATCAGCTGAGCTGCAGACGCGGGAACCTGAAAATCCAGGCACCCCAGCAGAATATAGACCCGGGAAGCATCTACCTTTGCGATGATATCCTCAATATTCGTTTCGACGCCTTCATAATACATATTCTTGAACCGATCCACCAGGCCGTGAAGGCTGATGCCCTGGCGGGTGACGAAGGTCATATCTCCCAGGTAATGCACGGTGTTTTCGTATTGCCAGAGGAAATAGGTAATGGAATCTCCCAAAATGGCGGAATCGTCAAAAGCCGTGCAGGGAGAAGTCAGATCCACCTCCGGCAGCAGGCGGTTCGGCGCGGAGAGGATGGCAGGATCCAGCTGCCTCAGCTCGTCCTGTGTCTGTGCCAGGCAGCTTGCGCTGCACTGTACCTGGCGGTCACCGTAGGTGGCCCGAATGGTCGCAGACCCTACGCCCTTTGCCGTCAGGACACCGTTGTCCACCGCAATGATCTCGGGTGCGTCACTTTCCCAGGTCAGCAGCTCTCTGGGGATCACACCCAGATAAATATCGTCGCTTTCTCCCACAAGGGAGAAGGTAATGGAGGATACCTTTAAAAAGAGGCCGCCCTCCAGGACGGGTTCCGTTTCCGGAACCGCCGCAGAAGCTTCGGTCTCCGGCGTTATCTCCACAGCAGAGGTGGTCACAGGGGCGGTCTCCCGGACCGGGGCCTGTGCTCCGGAACAGGCGGATAGATTTATCAGCATCAGAAAAGGCAATAAAAAAGCAAGGACCGGCTTCATAACATGCAAACCTCTCATTTTTGTACAGTGGGCCCGGAACGTGTGCAGTATCCCGCATCGCCGGGAACTATTCCATATAATACCATATTATGTGGCGCAAGTAAAGCATTTCAAGGGTCGAATTTCGATAAAGGCAGGTTTCATTCGGAAAGCGCGCCGTGCTCCTGCGCAAGCATGAACCGCCCCAAAGGCAGCCTCCCGGATGCCGTCGCAATCGTCTTGTCGAAGACAAGAAGCTGCTTGCTCAGGCTCTCATTCTGTGATATACTGGATGAAAAAGGCGAGATTTCGCCGCAGGAGGGACTATGGTCTTCAATTCCTACAGCTTTCTGCTGTTTTTCCCCATTGTGCTGGTGCTGACGCAGCTTGCACCTGCAAAGTGGCGCAATGGGCTTCTGCTGGTGGCAAGCTATGTGTTCTATGCCAGCTGGGGCAAGCGCTTCTGCGTGCTGCTGCTGGGGCTGACGGTGCTGGTGTATGCGGCCGGGCTGCTGCTGGGGCAAAAAAAGCGGCGGTGGCTGTTTTGGCTGGGCCTGGGGGGAACCTTGGGTGCTCTGCTGGTGTACAAATACCTGGACTTCGGCCTCTACAGCATCAACGCCCTGACCCGGGCTCTGAGGTTGGGAGAGCCCATGCCCCGGGTGAGCCTTTTGCAGCCGGCGGGCATCTCCTTCTTCACCTTCCAGGCGGCGGGGTATCTGATTGATGTCTACAGAGGAAAGTACGGGCCGGAGAAGAACTTCTTGCGGTTTGCCCTGTTTGTCTCCTTCTTCCCCCAGCTCCTTTCCGGACCCATCGGCCGGGGGGACCAATTGCTTCCCCAGTATGAAAGGCCTAAGAAGGCGGATTTTGACGCCTTGCGCCGGGGCTTTCTCACCATGACCTGGGGCTTCTTCCTGAAGCTCTGCATTGCGGACCGGGCAGCGGTGCTGGTGAATACGGTCTACGGGGCTTTTGAAAGCTATTCCGGCATCTTCCTGGTGTTCGCCACAGCCGTCTACGCCCTGCAGATCTACGGCGACTTCGCAGGATACTCCTATATGGCCATCGGCGGGGCGGAGATGCTGGGCATCCACCTGCCCAAAAACTTCGATACCCCCTATTTTGCCCAATCTGTCCAGGAGTTCTGGCGGCGGTGGCATATCTCCCTGAGCTCCTGGTTCCGGGACTATGTCTATATTCCCCTGGGGGGCAGCCGGTGCGCCTCCTGGAAGAAGTACCGCAATGTCCTCATTGTCTTTCTGGTCAGCGGCCTGTGGCACGGGGCACTGTGGACCTTTGTGCTGTGGGGGGCCATTCACGGCTTCTATCAGATTTTCGGCGGACTGACAAAGCCTCTGCGGGAAAAAGCGCTGGACGTGCTCCGCGTGAACCGGCAGGCGGCATCCTATAAGCTCTTCCGAATGCTGATCACCTTCCTGCTGGTGGACCTTGGCTGGCTCTTTTTCCGCGCAGAGGGCCTGGGCACAGCTGCAGCCATGCTGAAGCATATCGTAACGCAGCTGCATCCGACGGACCTCGTAGGGCAGGCCTTTTACACCATGGGCCTGGACCGGCAGGATATCTGGGCGCTGGTTCTGTGCACGGCGGTGCTGATCCTGGTGAACGGTCTGCAATACCGGGGAAAGGACCTAAAAAAATGGTTTGCCTCCCAGAACTGGCTCTTCCGGGAACTGGCCCTGGCGGCCATCATTCTGACGATTTTTATTTTTGGAATTTGGGGGAACGGCTTTGATGCATCCAGCTTCATTTATTTCAAGTTTTAAACGGTTCGTCAGCATTCTGGTGCTGCTGGCCCTGGTGCTTGCCGGAGTGGCCTTTTTCGGAAGGGCCCTTGCCGTTGTGGATGGCCCCCAAAAGAACGGGCCCTTTTTACAGGACGACCGGGAATACGATGTGCTTTTCTTCGGCTCCAGCCATATGGTCAACGGTGTGTTTCCCATGGTCCTGTGGAAGGACTATGGGCTGACCTCCTACAACCTTGGGGGCCACGGCGCCTCCATTGCGGCGAGCTACTGGGAGCTGCGGCTGGCCACCCAATACCACAAGCCAAAGGTTGCGGTGCTGGATGTGCTGTTTGCAGGCTCCCAGGTGACGGAAATGGAGCTGGGACTTGCCCATGAGCTGCTGGATATTTATCCGCTGTCCCGGACGAAGGCAGAGGCCGTGCAGGACCTGTTCGAAGAAAGCGGTACCCGGGCGGAGATGCTGTTCCCGCTGGATGTGTACCACAACCGGTGGAAGGAGCTGGACAGCGGGATGGTCCGCCGAGGCCTCCGGGGTGAACGCGCCTACTCCCCGGAAAAGGGCGGCCAGATCCGCGCCGGGCTGTACCCCCTGGCCCAGGAGCCCCTGGTGCCGGAGACCGCATGCCGGGAGGAGGGCTCCGTGGCTCTGACCTATGTGGAGCGGTTTGTGACCTACTGCCAGGAAAACGGCATCGTGCCCGTGCTTGTCTACCTGCCCTGCCAGATTTCCGAGCAGTGGCAGCTGGACTGCAACGCCGCCATCGCGCTGGGGGAAAAGCTTGGGGCGAAGACGCTGAATATGCAGTATATGGGGCTTATGGACCTTTCAACGGACTGGTATGACAACGGCAGCCACCTGAACCCCGCCGGGGCCATGAAGGCCACAGCCTGCATGGGCGATTTTCTGCGGCAGCAGTGCGGCCTGGAGGACCGCCGGGCGGAGCAGGGGCATGAACAGTGGGATCTCGAATACGAAAGTTATGTAAACTTTCTGAAGCAGCAGATGGCCGCAGGGGAGACTGCCGGGCAGCTGCTCACCCTGGCAGCCATGGAGCCCTTCACGGTAGAAGCAGCCGTCTCGGAGGACTTTTCCGATGCCTCCATCCTGCGTCTGCTGGAGAATCTTGGGGTGATCCCCTCCGGACTGGAGACCTCCGGGCAGCTGCGGATCACCGTCCGGGATGAAACCGGCGCGGTGCTGAACGAGAAGACCTTCGCCCAGAGCACGGTGCTCTCGAAAACGGAATGACCCGAAGGGTGCCTATTTTCCTGAAATGTGGAAAATAGGCACCTTTATTTTCCCCGAAACACCCTTTCCGTTTTTGCCTGCCGGTGCTATACTATAGCCACTCCAATGAAAGGAGCGGTAGACGTGCCGCAGATCGTTGGTTTGGACAAACAGACGTTTCGGCTCCCGTCCGAGGAAAGGAACAAAAAATGCTGATTTCTCTGATTTTGGTTGGTTTTATTCTCTGGCTGTTCTTTAAGGGTGTGGGTCTGGCCCTGCGCATGACCTGGGGCCTGACAAAGCTCATCGGCGTGGTGCTGATGACCGTCGCCCTGCCCGTGGCCGGTGTGTGCGTCTTCATGGGCCTGGGTGTGCTCCTGCTGCTCCCCGTTGGCCTGCTGCTCCTGGCACTGGGCCTGATGCGGACATAACAAAAAGGGGCTGTTAGAAAACGCTCTGTCATTGCGAACCAGCGCGCACGCTGGTGTGGCAATCCCCCGGATTTTCAAACATCTTGGCAGCAAAACCAAGCTGTTTCTATTCAACCGGGGGGCTGCCACACCAGTGACGTCGGTCACTGGTTCGCAGCGACATGCTTTTCTAACAGCCTCTTTTTTGCGCCACCGGCCTGCTTTTCCGAACGGGCCGGTGGCTTTTCGATTTTTTACTGTACGAAATGAATGGCCTTGGTGGGGCACTTTTCTACGCACTTGCCGCAGGCAACGCACTTTTCGGGGTCCACGGTGGCCAGGTTGTTCTCCAGGGTTACAGCGCCCTGCTCGCACTGCTTGACGCAGATGCCGCAGCCGATGCAGCCGGCCACACAGACCTTCTTCACGGCGGGACCGCGGTCGTGGTTGGAGCAGCTCACGGCGACCTTGGTCACCCGATCGTGCATCTCAATGACGTGCTTGGGGCAGGTCTTGGCGCACATGCCGCAGCCAATGCACTTGGATGCATTGATGTGGGCAATGCCGTTTTCAATGGAGATGCCGCCCTCGGGGCAGACCTTCACGCAGCTGCCCAGGCCGATGCAGCCATAGTCACAGGACATGAAGCCCAAACCGCCGGAGAGGACGGCCGCGCGGCAGTCCTGCAGGCCTACGTAGTTCGCCTTGGCCTTGGTGGCCTCGCAGGTGCCTGCGCAGCGGACGTAGGCCACCTGGGGGTCCTGGTCAATGGCTTCCTTGCCCAGGATCGCGGCGATCCTGGCGATGTTCTCGGTGCTGTTGCCGGGGCAGGCGTCCACACGGGCCTCGCCCTTGACAATGGCCTCGGCCACGGCGTCACAGCCGGCATAGCCGCAGGCACCGCAGTTGGCGCCCCGGAGACACTCCCGGACCTGGGTGACCCGCTCGTCGGTCTCCACATAGAATTTCTTGCTGGCGGTCACCAGGGCCAGGCCCAGGACCAAACCCACAACGCCGACAACCAGCGTTGCAATCAGAATTCCCTGCATATCTCTTCCTCCTTAGGCCAGGCCGCTGAAGCCCATGAAGGCCATGGCCATCAGGGCTGCGCACAGCAGTACAATGGGTGCGCCCCGGAAGGGGGCGGGAATGGCTTCCTCGTCCAGGTGCTCCCGGACGGCGGCCAGCAGCACGATGGCCACGGTATAGCCAACAGCGGTGCCGAAGCCGGCGAAGATGCTCTGGATCAGATTGTAGCCGTTCTGCACATTGGTCAGGGCCACGCCCAGCACGGCGCAGTTGGTGGTGATCAGGGGCAGGTAGATGCCCAGGGCCTGATAGACCGCGTGGGCGTTCTTTTTCAGGAACATCTCCACCATCTGCACCAGGGCGGCAATGACCAGGATGAAGACGATGGTCTTCAGGTAGTCCAAGCCCAGAGGCAGCAGCACATGGTCATACAGCAGGCTTGCCACGGCGGAGGAGACGGTCAGCACGGCGGTAACGGCCAGGCCCAGAGACAGGGAAGCCTTCTTCTGAGAGGACACGCCCAGGAAGGAGCAAATGCCCAAGAACTGGCTGAGCACCACGTTGTTCACCAGGGCCGTGGTGACGATGATCATGATCAGACTCATTGCTTAGCCCTCCTTCTTGTCGCAGGAGCTGGAGCAGCTGGCGCAGCAGCCGTCGCAGCCCTCGGTCATCTTGTTGGCCCGGTTCTTGATGCCGCTGGCGTTCATAATGGCAACCAGAATGGCCAGCACCAGGAAGGCGCCGGGGGCCCGGATGAAGAAAGCCATGGGTTCATACCCGGGGATGGCAATGCCGAAGAAGGAGCCGTTGCCCAGGACCTCCCGGATGGTGCCGATGACGGTCAGGCCGATGGTGAAGCCCAGGCCCATGCCAATGCCGTCAAACAGGCTGGGCAGAGGGGGATTCTTGGAGGCATAGGCCTCGGCGCGGCCCAGGATGATGCAGTTGACCACGATCAGGGGGATGTAAATGCCCAAAGCGGAATAAAGGCTGGGCAGGTATGCCTCCATCAGCAGCTCCACAACGGTGACGAAGGAAGCCACGATGACGATGAAGGCAGGCAGCCGGACATCATCGGGGATGATGTTGCGCAGCAAAGAGATGACCAGATTGGAAATTGCCAGAACCACCAGGGAGGACAAGCCCATGCCCAGGCCGTTGATGGCAGAGGTGGTAACGGCCAGGGTGGGGCACATACCCAGCATCAGTACGAATACGGGGTTTTCCTTCACAATGCCGTTGTAAAGACGTTCTGCATAGGGTTTCATACTATCCCTCCTTAACCGATACGGTCGGACACGAAGTCCAGTGCGGCGTTGACGGCGTTGACCACAGCGCCGGAGGTCATGGACGCGCCGGAGACGGAGTCGATCACATCGTCCTCGGTGGAGCCGCCGGCCTTGTTCAGCGTGAACTTCTCGACCTTTACATTGTTGAACTGATCCTTGAATTCGGGATCGCCGCACTTCATGCCCATACCGGCGGTGTCATGCAGCTCGGTGAAGGAGATGCTGTTCACGGTACCGTCCTCCCGGATGCCGACAACCAACGTCAGGCCGCCGTCATAGCTGTCGGAATTGAAGACGGTAACGGCGTAGCCCACGGAATTGCCGGAGGCGTCCACGCCCACGGCGGCGGATTCGATCTTGGCGCCGCCGAAGTCAGCTCCGTAGGTATCGCCCTGGGCGGAGATCTTGGCCTGGAGGTCATCGTCGCTTACAAAGTCCGCAGCCTCGGGCAGGACCTCCATAAGGGCCGCCTTGTTGGCCAGAGCCTGATTCTCGGCGATGGTATCCTTGGTCAGCACATACACGCCGCTGAGGGCCAGGCCCGCCACCAGGGTGATGACCAGCAGGATGATCACGGGCTTGGGAATGGCCTTCTTCCGCTCCTTGGGGATGCGGTAGCCAAAGGGGGTGGGGATGATCAGATCGTCAATGACGGGGCCCACCAGGTCCGCGATCAGCACGGCATAGGTGGTGGAGTCAGGAGAGGCACCCTTGACCCGGAACAATCCGATGAGCAGACCGGCAAAAATGCCGAAGACCAGCTGGCCGTCTCTGGTAGAGGGGCAGGACACGGGGTCAGTGGCCATAAAGAAGGCTGCCATCAGCAGGCCGCCGCCCAGAAGCTGGGGCAGGATGTAGGCAGGGTCAAAGCCATACCCGCCGAAAATCACCAGGAACAGCCAGGTGGTTGCAATCATGGAGGCGGGGATCTCCCAGGTAATGCCGCCGCGCAGGAGCAGGTAAATGCCGCCCAGGATCAGGCCCAAGGCAGAGGAGCCGATAACGCCGCTGGCAGAGCCCATGAGGATGGGCAGCAGCTCCACGGTCTGGCCCTGACCCAGCAGCGCCAGGGGGGTCGCGGCGGACACGCCGTCCACGGAGTACTGGGTCATCATACTGCCGAAGGAGATCAGCAGGAAGGCACGGCCCGTCAGAGCGGGGTTCATAATATTGTGGCCCAGACCGCCGAAAAGGCACTTGACCACCAGAATGGCAAATACGGAGCCCAGAATCGGCAGATAGAAGGGCACCTTGGCAGGCATGGTCAGGGCCAGCAGCAGGCCGGTGACCATGGCGCTGCGGTCATAGATGGTCTGCTTCCGCTTGGTGACCACATTGAACAGGTACTCCGTCACCACGGCGCTGCACATGGACAGAGCGATCACCAGGAAGGCCTGGAATCCATGGAACACCACGCCCAGAATGGCGGTGGGCAGCAGGGCGATGAGCACGTCGGTCATGACGCCCTGGGTCGTCAGCTTGCTGCGGACGTGGGGGCAGGAGGAAAGATTATAAAGGTTATCCATTATGCAGCCCTCCTTAGCGCTTCTTCGTGGCCATGATCTCGGCCTTGGTGGTCTTGAACAGCTGCATCAGAGGCCGCTTGGCGGGGCACCCGTAGGTGCAGCAGCCGCAGCCGATGCAGTCCAGACCATAGAGCTTGTGTTCGTACCGGTCGTAATCCTTGCGGATGGCGGCCACCTGCATCAGCTGGGGAGACAGGCCCAGGGGGCAGGCCCGGCTGCACCGGCCGCAGCGCAGGCAGGCGGTCATCTGGCCTTCCGCAATCTCCACCTCATCCACGGTCAGGCAGGTGAGGGCGTTGTTGTTCTTGCAGATGGGGGCCTCCAGGCCGGTCATGGCAAAGCCCATCATGGGGCCGCCGCTGAGGACCTTCTTGGGGTCCTGCTTGAAGCCGCCGCAGGCATCCACCAGCTCCTGATGGCTGGTGCCGATCTTGACAATAAAGTTGCCGGGGTTCTGGACCGCATCGCCGGAGACGGTGAAGCCCCGCTCCATCAGGGGCTCATTGAACTTCACGGCCCGGTAAATGGCATAGATCGTGGCCACATTGTCCACCACGCAGCCTGCATCGGCAGGGAGCATACCCAGCTTCAGGTGCTTGCCGGTGATGACGGTGATCAGAGAGCGCTCGCCGCCCTGGGGGTACTTGGTTTTCACCGGCTGGACATACACCCGGTCGTGACCCTGGCAGGCCTGCTCCATGGCCGCAATGGCCTCGGGCTTGTTGTTTTCCACAACCACGACACCCTTGGCATTGGGGAACAGCCGCAGCATATACTCCATGCCCTCCACGATCTCGGCGGCCTTGGTGCGCATGAGCTGATCGTCACAGGTGATGTAGGGCTCGCATTCCGCGCCGTTGGCGATGACGTAGTCGATCTTCTCAGGGGTCTTGACGGTGAGCTTTACATGGGTGGGGAAGCCTGCGCCGCCCATACCCACGATACCGGCCTTCTGGACCTTGGAAAGAATCTCCTGGCCGGTGAGACCATTCGTATCGCATTCCACGCCCACACCCTCAGCCAGGGTGTATTCGCCATCGTTCTCCACGACGATGGCCATGGCGCTGCCGCCGGAGGCGTTCTTTCTGGGCTCCACCGCCTTCACCGTGCCGGACACGGAGCTGACGATGTTGGCGGACACGAAGCCGCCGGCCTCTGCAATAATCTGACCCGCCAGAACACGGTCGCCCTTCTTCACCACGGGGGAAGCGGGCTTGCCGATGTGCTGATTGGTCATATAGACCAGTTCACCCTTGGGAAGCAGCTGCGTCAGAGGGCTTTCCTTGGAAAGCTCCTTGTGCTCCGCCGGATGGACACCGCCATGGAATGTTTTGATTTCCATGTGTACCTCTCCTTATTACACTCAGATTTTCCCGGAAGCAGAGGGCCCCCAGGAAATATTGCGCTCCTATTGTAATTTATCCGGCGGCAAGAATCAACCTTTGTTTCCCTATTTCGTTGCCGGGGCAACGAAGTTTTTCGTATATTTTGCATATTTCTTCCAAATCGTTCCACTTTTATTGATACATTTTGCACGAAAAGGATGGATTATCCATGAACGGGCCTAAAAAAGTCGAATCCCCCGTCCGAAGGCTATTGCCTTCGGGCACATTCCCCCCCAATTATCAAACATTTCCAATTGAAAATTCAGGATTTTACGTTTATCCTCCGGCTGCCGCACCACTGTGACCGCAGTCATGTACACAGTGCAGCCGGTGAAGCCAACTCTTCGCGTGGTGCAGTGCCTCCGATCACTGGGTCGCAGCGACACGTTTTTCTAACAGCCCATTTCTCATATACTGCAATATAAAATTTCATATAATTTCCTTCGAACACCTATTGACATCCTGAGCATTCTATGATACTATCTGCTCGGTGGTTAGCATACGCTAACAATCCTGTCGGACTGCGATGCAGCCCCTTTCTTTTGAAGTCACGATTAGCAGTAACTAACCGTGCAAAAAGACCGTCCGACCTCTCCCAACGGGCGGCAGGGCTTTCCGTCGCAGCAGGCGAAATACCTCCTATTCCGTCTGCCCGGAAGCAGGCGCTCCCTCCAAAGCGTTCCCGGGCAGACGGACCTAAAGTTTATTGCGGAGACACCTTTTCTTTATTTTTGTCATTGGCAGCAGCGCTGCCCCAGAATTTCCGAGGAGGAAGCATATGTATACAGAATTCAAGGATCAGACGACCCCCGCCTGGGACGGATTCCATGGCACCCAGTGGCGCTATGAGATCAACGTCCGGGAATTCATCCAGGACAACTATCTTCCCTACGACGGGGACGAGAGCTTCCTGGCAGGCCCCACCGAGGCCACCAACACCCTGTGGGCGGATTTGCAGGCGCTCCAGCTCCAGGAGCGGGCCAAGGGCGGCGTGCTGGATATGGAGACGGAGGTGGTCTCCGGCCCTCTGGCCTATGGCCCCGGCTATATCAGTGAGGCCCACAAGGACCTGGAGAAGGTTGTGGGTTTGCAGACCGACAAGCCCCTGAAGCGTGCCTTCATGCCCTATGGCGGCATTAAGATGGCGGAGCAGGCCTGCACCACCAATGGCTACACGCCCAGCGCCGAGCTGCACAAGATCTTCACCGACTACCACAAGACCCACAACCAGGCGGTTTTTGATGCCTATACCCCCGAGATGAAGAAGGCCCGCCACTCCCACATCATCACCGGTCTGCCCGATACCTATGGCCGTGGCCGCATTGTGGGCGACTATCGCCGGGTGGCCCTTTACGGTGTGGACTACCTGATCCAGGAAAAGCAGCGGGATCATCAGAACACCGGCGACGGCACCATGACCGACGATGTGATCCGCCTGCGGGAGGAGATCGCCGAGCAGATCCGTGCCCTGCAAAATATGAAGAAGATGGCGGAAAGCTACGGCTATGATATCTCCCGCCCCGCCGCCAACGCCCATGAGGCGGTCCAGTGGCTGTACTTCGGCTACCTCGCCGCCATCAAGACCCAGAACGGTGCGGCCATGTCCGTGGGCCGGGTGTCCACCTTCCTGGATATCTATATTCAGAGAGACCTGGAAGAGGGCGTCCTCACCGAGTCTGCTGCTCAGGAGCTCATCGACCACTTTGTTATGAAGTGCCGCATGGTCAAATTTGCCCGAATCCCCTCCTACCAGCAGCTGTTCTCCGGCGACCCGGTGTGGGCAACATTGGAGGTGGGCGGCATCGGTCAGGACGGCCGGCACATGGTCACCAAGACCGACTACCGCTTCCTGCACACTCTGGAGAACATGGGCCCCTCCCCTGAGCCCAATATGACCGTGCTGTACGCTCCCCGGCTGCCGGAGAACTTCAAGAAATACTGCGCCCACATCTCCGTGGCCACCTCTTCCATTCAGTATGAGAATGACGAGGTTATGCGTCCTGTCTGGGGCGACGACTACTCCATCTGCTGCTGCGTCTCCGCAACCCAGACCGGCAAGGAAATGCAGTTCTTCGGCGCCCGGGCCAACCTGGCCAAGGCCCTTCTGTACGCCATCAATGGCGGCTGGGACCTGAAGCATCAGGAGCAGGTGGCCCCCAACACCGGCCGCATTGAGACCGAATACCTGGACTACGACCAGGTCCAGGAGAAGTTCGATCTGACCATGGAGTGGCTGGCAGGGCTCTATGTGAACACCCTGAACCTGATCCACTATATGCACGACAAGTATTACTACGAGGCCAGCCAGATGGCCCTGATCGATACCAACGTGCGCCGTACCTTTGCCACCGGCATTGCAGGCTTCAGCCATGTGGTGGACTCCCTGTGCGCCATCAAGTATGCCAAGGTCAAGGTCATCCGGGATGAGAACGGCTACGCCGCGGACTTCCAGGTGGAGGGCGACTTCCCCCGCTACGGCAACGACGACGACCGGGCCGATGTAATCGCCGTGTGGCTGCTGCGGACCTTCCTGGAGAAGATCAGGCACTACCACACCTACCGGGATTCCGAGCCCACCACCTCCATTCTGACCATCACCTCCAACGTGGTCTACGGCAAGTATACCGGCAATATGCCCGACGGCCGCCGGGCCTGGACCCCTCTGGCCCCCGGCGCCAACCCCAGCTACGGCGCGGAGCAGTCCGGCCTGATTGCCTCCCTGAATTCCGTCGCCAAGCTGCCCTACCAGTACGCCCTGGACGGCATTTCCAACACCCAGACCATCAACCCCGGTGCCCTGGGCCACAGTGACCTGGAGCGCACCGAGAATCTGGTCAACATCCTGGACGGCTATTTCTCCCGGGGCGCACATCACCTGAATGTGAACGTCTTCGGCAAGGAAATGCTGTTGGATGCCATGGAGCACCCCGAGAAGCCCGAGTACCAGAACTTCACCATCCGCGTCTCCGGCTACGCCGTAAAGTTCATCGACCTGACCCGTGAGCAGCAGCTGGACGTCATCTCCCGCACCTGCCACGAGACACTGTAAATTCCTCGCAAAGTCAGAAAAAGTCCCCCGGGGCATGGAAAAGCCGCCCCGGGGGAATCCTGTGTTTACATGAAAATGCAAAAAGGAGACTAACATATGGAAGCATCGCAAACCTATGGCCGCGTCCACTCTTTGGAGAGCTTTGGCTCTGTGGATGGGCCCGGCGTCAGATATGTGATTTTTTTGCAGGGCTGCCCCCAGCGCTGCAAATTCTGCCACAACCCGGACACCTGGGATCTGAACGACCCCAGCGCCCACAGCTGCACCGCCGACGAGCTGCTGGAAAAGGCCCTGCGCTGCCGGGGCTACTGGGGCAAGAAGGGGGGCATCACTGTCAGCGGCGGGGAGCCCCTATTACAGCTGGACTTTCTGCTGGAGCTGTTCACCAAGGCAAAGGCACAGGGCGTCCACACCTGCATTGATACCGCCGGTCACCCCTTTACGAAGACGGAGCCCTTCTTCTCCAAATTTCAGGCGCTTATGGCTGTGACCGATCTGCTGCTGGTGGATATGAAACAGATGAATCCCCAGCGCCACAAGGCCCTCACCGGCGTCACCGGGGACAATACTCTGGAGCTGCTGCGCTATCTGGATGAGATCAAAAAGCCTGTCTGGGTCCGGCACGTGCTGGTACCGGAGTGGACGGACTTTGATGAAGATCTGCACGCCATGCGGGCCTTCCTGGACACACTGCACAATGTGGAGCGGGTGGAGGTCCTGCCCTATCACACCATGGGCCTTTTTAAGTGGGAAAAGCTGGGGATTTCCTATCCCCTTGCAGGCATTGCACCGCCCACAAAGGAACGCATTGAAAATGCAGAGAAAATCCTGGGGTGCAAATAAAAGCTTCCCCTCCGGAGGAGCCCAATTACGCCTCTTCCCGGTATTCATAATAGGCGTAATTGGAGTTCTCCTCCGCCCGCTTTACCATGGCTGCGTGGCATTGGTCCCGGAGGCGCTGCTTTCGCTCCGGCAGGGGAAGGCTGCTGTCCGGGTAGAAGGGGCCGTCCAGATAGGTGACCACCTTTGGAAAGGCTCCAAGCCGGCGCTTCCGATAGCAGCTGGTCATGGCGTATACCGGGGCCCCATCCCGGGCAGGATAGCCGAAGGAGGCAGCGGGGAAGGGGCGGATGCCCGTATAGAAGGGCCAGATATGGGCCTCGGGGTAGATGGTGATGAGATCCTCCCGGGAAATATGCCCATGGACGGAGGCCGCCATGTCCCGGCTCTGCTTTATGGTGGACCCCAAGGGAATGGCTCCCAGCATTTGCAGGAAGTTGTGGATCAGGGGGATGGACAATGCATCCGGGCCTACAATAATATAGCTTCTGCCCTTTCGCCGCAGCTGGCAGGGCAGAAAGGCATCCATGACCCGCTGGGTATGGTTGGCATAGACATAGATTCCCTTTCCAGCAGCCTCGTCCAGGACCTGTCGGTTTTCAAACCGGTGCAGGCACCAGATTTTCCGGAAGCAAAAGGCAATCGGCCGGGCAAGGCCCCGATAGACGAAGCAGGCAAGGCCCCGCCAGACGGGGTTTGTGTGGGTGTAGCGAAACCACTCGGGCAGGGGCTTGGTTTTGATATTGGTTCCGGCAAAGTCGTCGTTTACCGGATCGCGGTAGGTGATGACCTTTTTCATGCCTTCCCTGCCGTTTCCAGGAGCATCCGCTCCATTGCATCCATGCACTTTTCCTGGTCAAATTGTCCGGCGGCGTTTTCGGCGTATTTCCGGCTCCAGGCCGCCCGCTCTTCGGGATTGTCCAGCCACCAGTCGATCTTGGCCGCCAGATCGGCAGGGGAGTCAAAGCGGAATTTGCTTCTGTCCGTCAGGGCGTAGGCCTGGGTGGCGCACCGGGGAGAATCGGAGATAATGGGCACCAGGCCGCAGGAGATGGCCTCCAGGCAGGAGATGCCCTCGGCCTCCATGGCGGCGCTGTGGACATAGAGGTCCGCATAGTTTAGAAGCTTCACCATGTCCCCATGGGGGAAGAAGCCAAACCGGGGCGGCACGGGGAGGCTTTTAGAGAGCTTTTTCAGCGCCTTTTCCTTGGGGCCGGAGCCTGCCAGAACCAGCTGGATCCTGTCCCGATACTTGGACCTGTTCATCGCCCGGATGAGCACCGCCTGATTCTTCTCCTTGGAATACCGCCCTGTGGCCACAATAATGAATTTTCCTGCATATTCAGCGGGCTTTTCCACGTTCTGGGGCCTGAAAACGGCATTGACGCCGTTGGAAATCACATAGCCGTTGGTAGGCCCATACATCTTTTCATATAGATCCCGCAGAAATTGGGTAGGGTAGTGGATGGCATCCACCATTTTGTAGGTCTTGGAGAAGACGTGGTAGGTCAGCCGGTTAACAGGCGCGCAGTTCTCCATAAAAATGTGGCTGGTGAAGTTCTCCGCCATGGCGTGAAAGCCCGCACTGACGGGAATGCCCTGCGCTTTGGCAAGCTGTGCCGCCCGGCGGCCCAGCACAAAGGGCAGCATGACGTGGACGATGTCCGCCCCCTGGATCGCCTGCCGGATGACGGCATCGTCCGGCTTTGCCAGCTGAACGCCGTTGCTTTTTACGTAACCGTTGAAAATACCCAGATTCCGTGTGGGCACCACGGCATAGCCGGGGGCGCCCTGCTTCTGGGCATCGGGGCAAAGGATCGTAACGGTATGCCCCTTGGCCCGCAGGGCCCGGATCAGGTTCATAGCCGCCAGCGTAGTGCCGTTGTTTTCCTCGCCCAGCACATCGCAGACAATGGTGATGTTCATATGCAGTCCTCTTTCTTCTTTCTTTTCCAGTGGGTTATTATGCGTCGGAAAGCTAAACATTATATAAACAATCACCTGCGGAGAATAATCTCCGGATTCACAGATTTCCGGAAAGAACCCCTTTACTTTTGGGAAAACTTATGATACAATGCGTCTGCTGACTATGGGTCAGCGCATTCCCCGGGCTCAGTTGCGGGAGAAAACCCACCGGGTGCTTCACCAAACCCCATACTTAGCCCTACGGAAAATTAATAAAAAAGGTGGAAAACACAATGATTCAGAAGGAAAAGAAGTCCCAGGTCATCCTGGAGAACGCTACCCACGAGGGCGACACCGGCTCCCCCGAGGTTCAGATCGCCATCCTGACCGCCCGCATCAACGAACTGACCGATCACCTGCGCGTCCACAAGCATGACAACCACTCCCGCCGCGGTCTGCTGATGATGGTTGGTAAGCGCCGTAAGATGCTGGACTATCTGGCTAAGAAGGACATCAACCGTTACCGTGCTCTGATCGCCAAGCTGGGTATCCGTAAGTAATATTCCCCGGGGCGACGGAAACCGTCGCCCCTTTTTCGCATCTCAAATTTTCGGGAGTCCCTTTAGCGTTTGAAAGTGTCGAGCTTTTTGCTCCCCTGAAAGGTATAGAGGATGTTGGGCGCTTGCGGCCTACAGACTCTTAATGCACAGCGGGAGCTGTCAGCGAAGCTGACTGAGGGGTTCTGTGCTGCAGCCTCTGGTTTCAATAGAGGTTCGGACTCAGTCGCTTTTTGCTCGACTGCAAAAAGCTTGCCAGTTTCAAGTGCTAAACCTCCCGAGAAAATAAAAAATCACAACAGGAGGTTCACCAATGATTACTCACAAGCAGTTCCCCAACCACAAGGTGTACGAAATGGAAATCGGCGGCCGTCCCTTTACCGTAGAAACCGGTAAGGTGGCAGAGCTGGCCAACGCCGAGTGCATCTGCCGCTACGGCGACACCGTGGTGCTGACGACCTGCACTTCCAACCCCATCCCCAAGGCCGGTATTGACTACTTCCCTCTGACCATCGAGTTTGAGGAGCGTATGTATTCCGTAGGCCGGATTCCCGGCTCCTTCAACCGCCGGGAGGGCAAGCCCAGCGAGCGGGGCATCCTGAACAGCCGGATCATCGACCGGCCCATGCGTCCCCTCTTCGACGAAGAGCTCCGCAACGACACCGTGGTCACCTGCACCGTCCTGGCCAACGACTACGATAACCCCGTAGAGATCGTGGCCTCCCTGGGCGCTTCCATTGCCATTGCCTCTTCCGATGTGCCCTGGAACGGGCCCGTGGCCACCACCAATGTGTGCCATCTGAACGGCGAATATATCATCAACCCCTCCGCCGATCAGCGCAACGCCTGCGACTGCTTCGTGTGCATCTCCTCCACCTTCGAGAAGGTGGTCATGATCGAGACCGAAGCCAGCGAAGCTCCCGAGTCCGTGGTGCTGGAGGCCATCCGCATTGCCCACGAAACCAATATGGAGATCGTGAAGTTCATCAATGGCATCGTGGCCGAGATCGGCAAGCCCAAGTTCACCTTCGAGAAGGCCGCTGTCAACCACGAGCTGCTGGACGACCTGATGAACTACGGCCTGGACCAGATCGAGTACGCTCTGGATACCCCCGACAAGAATGTCCGGGAGGAGCGGCTCACCGCCGCCCGGCTGGACTTCGCCGAGAAGTTCGCCGACAAGTACGAGGACTTCGATACCCATATTGAGGTGTGCCTCTACAAGATGCAGAAGAAGGTCGTCAAGAAGTGGCTGCTCCAGGGCAAGCGCGTCGACGGCCGCGGCATGGACGAGATTCGTCCTCTGGCTGCCGAGGTTGGCGTTCTGCCCAGAGTGCATGGCAGCGGCCTGTTCACCCGTGGCCAGACCCAGGTGCTGTCCATCTGCACCCTGAATACCCTGTCCGCCGCCCAGAAGCTGGACACCATCTACCCCGAGGATACCAAGCGCTATATCCACCACTATAACTTCCCCGCCTACTCCACCGGCGAGGCCCGGGCCGCCCGGTCCACCTCCCGCCGGGAGATTGGCCACGGCGCACTGGCCGAGAAGGCCCTGCTGCCTGTGATCCCCAGCGTGGAGGAGTTCCCCTACGCCATCCGGGTGGTCTCCGAGGTGCTGTCCTCCAACGGCTCCACCTCTCAGGGCTCCATCTGCGGCTCTACCCTGGCTCTGATGGACGCCGGTGTGCCTATTAAGCGGCCTGTGGCCGGTATTTCCTGTGGCCTGATCTCCGACCAGGAGACCGGCGAGTGGAGAACCTTCACCGATATCCAGGGCGTGGAAGACTTCCACGGCGAGATGGACTTCAAGGTTGCCGGTACCACCGAGGGCGTCACCGCCATTCAGATGGACCTGAAGAACCGTGGGCTCACCATGGAGATCATCGCCGACGCTCTGGAGCGCTGCCGCAAGGCCCGTCTGGAAATCCTCAACGAGATCATGCTGCCCTGCATCCCCGCGCCCCGTGCCGAGGTCAGCGAGTACGCACCCAAGATGCTGAGCCTGAAGATCCCCGTGGAGAAGATCCGTGAGGTCATCGGCTCCGGCGGAAAGACCATCCAGAAGATCTGCGCCGACACCGGCGCCAAGGTGGATATCGATGACGACGGCTCCGTCTTCATCTCCGCTGTGGACTCCGCCGCTGCCTACGCCGCCAAGAAGATGGTAGATGACATCTGCTTCGTCCCCGAGGTGGGCAAGCTGTACTACGGCAAGGTGGTCCGCATCCTGCCCATCGGCGCTTTCGTAGAGATTGCCCCGGGCCACGACGGCATGGTGCATATCTCCAAGCTGGAGAACCGCCGCGTAGAGAGGGTCGAGGACGTTCTGAACCTGGGCGACATGACCTGGGTCAAGTTCATGGGCTTCGACGAAAAGGGCCGCGCCAACTTCAGCCGCAAGGACGCCCTGAAGGAAATGGAAGGCAAGTAAAATATTGATAAGGACGCGTGCCAAACGCGCCCAAGTGAAAAATCACATCAGCCATCCCAAAAAGGGTTTGACTGATGTGATTTTTTTGTCAGCTTTCCATCTGTTTTCCCAGAAACCCCGCCACGGCACGGGTGAGCTCCTGGTCGCCCGGCAGCAGGGGCTGGTCGTTCTCTCCCAGCAGGAGAAGCACGCTGCCCATCAGATCTCCCTGGGACAAAATCGGGGAGGCTGCCCCCAGGCGATACTTCTCATCCCCAAGTGCTGCCCGGATAGGGCTGTCGCCGCTTTTGTAGAGATAATTCGTCCGCTGCTCCATAAGCTTTTCCAGCTCCGGCGAGTTGGGCTTGTCCAGCAGCTCCTTCCTGGGCGCTCCATGCAGCGCAATGATCCCGTCCCGGTCCGCAATAGCCGTAATATGCCCCGTAGCCGCCGACACCGACTCGCACATCTGGGATGCAAGCTCCTGCAGATCCCCCATGGGCGAGTATTTCCGAAAAATCACCCCACCGTCCTTCTCCGTATAGATTTCCAGTGGGTCGCCGCTGCTGATAACATGGACACGGAAAACCTTGTCCTTTCGGTGGGTGGCCGACTGGACGATTTCCAATTCGATATTTTCCGTGCCGGAATTAAAATTTACGGCTTCCTCCCGGGCATTTACATGGAGCAGCGCGTCAATATCTGGGTAGAGCTGGATTTCCAGCCGGTTCTCAAACACCCGAATGCGCTGAATCAGAAGCTCCAGGTCGTTGCGCTCTAAGTGCTCCTTGTCCAGAATATCCTGAAACACCTCCAGGGCGGTTTTCGCTGTCCGGTTGACCTGGATCATGGCGTTACGCTTGTCGGAGAGCAGAGTAATCTGGTGCTCCAATCCCGCGATTTTCTTTTGCAGGTCGGCTTCCAGCTCGTCATAGGTCTCCGCCAGAAGCTC
>ERZ791830.584-NODE-584-length-34224-cov-2.478006_pt1 | contig 34224 bp, 24 predicted proteins | sample MGYA00509945_ERZ791830 | MGnify/ENA primary metagenome ERZ791830 (study PRJEB30046, sample SAMN00792021) | human gut metagenome | study: EMG produced TPA metagenomics assembly of the A metagenome-wide association study of gut microbiota in type 2...
TGAAAGAATACTACTGGAAACCATTATTTTGGAGTGATAGCTATTTTGCCACAACAGTAAGTGAGAACAGTCTACAAATGGTACAAGAATATATTAAAAATCAATAAGCAGCATCAAAGGCATTCACCCACGCCCATGCGGTGCATAGCTCCTATGGACGTGGTACTCTGCCTACTTTGATAGAAAGGATGTGAATGTTATGTGTAATCTGAGTCAGGGAATTGTAGACGATACTGAAATGAAGATTGTAATAAATATGTATAAAAATAATTTTACTTTAGAACAGATTTCATTGGCAACGAAAAAAAGTATTGCGGAAATTGAAAGTATAATTAATGAAAATAATATAGCATTACCACAAAAATAGACGGTAAATCTATGAAAGATTTAACTAGGAGGATATACAATGGCAATGGAAAAATACATGATGGCGCTGGATCAGGGAACAACTAGCTCTCGCTGCATTTTATTTGATCGAAAGGGAAATATCTGCAGTGTTGCTCAAAAGGAATTTGAGCAGCATTATCCAAAGCCAGGCTGGGTAGAGCATGACCCGATGGAAATTTGGGCATCACAGGTGAGTGTATTATCAGAGGCAATGAATAAAATAGCAGCGCTTCCTGAGCAGATTCATGCAATCGGCATTACGAATCAGCGAGAGACTACGATCATTTGGGATAAAAAGACAGGTCGTCCAATTTATCCGGCAATTGTATGGCAGTGCCGCCGTACAAGTGAGCGAATTGATCGTCTAAGAGCAGATGGTATGACGCAAAAGGTTCGTGAAAAAACAGGATTAGTTCCAGATGCTTATTTTTCAGCAACAAAAATTGAATGGATCTTAGATCAGGTGCCAGGAGCCAGAAAGCGTGCACAGGAGGGCGAGCTTCTTTTTGGAACGGTTGATTGCTGGCTTGTATGGAAACTGACAGGCGGCGCTGTACATGCAACAGATTACACAAATGCATCAAGAACAATGTTGTTTAACATTTATACGCTGGAGTGGGATAAGGAACTTTTGGAATACTTTAATATTCCGCAGTCTATGCTTCCAAAGGTTCTTCCAAGCAGCTGCATTTACGGAAAAACAGATCCAGAGATCACAGGCGGTGCTATTCCGATTGCGGGAATTGCGGGAGACCAGCAAGCAGCACTTTTTGGTCAGTGCTGTTTTGAGCCTGGTGATGTGAAGAATACATATGGAACAGGATGCTTTCTTTTGATGAATACAGGTGCAGAGCCAGTAAGCTCTGATCATGGACTTGTCACAACAATTGCAGCCGGTTCGCCGGGTGAAGTGCAGTATGCACTTGAGGGAAGTGTGTTTGTGGCAGGAGCGACAATTCAATGGCTTCGTGATGAGCTTTGGATGATTCGAAACGCTTCTGAGACAGAAAGCTTATGTCAGTCTGTTGAGGATACGGCAGGTTCTTATCTGGTGCCGGCATTCACAGGACTTGGTGCACCATATTGGAATCAATATGCAAGAGGTACGTTTGTAGGACTGACAAGAGGTGTAAGCCGTGCTCATTTTGTGCGCGCAGCCGTTGAATCACTTGCGTATCAGGTACATGATGTGCTTGAAGCAATGGAACAGGACAGCGGTTATACAATTGAGATATTAAAGGCAGATGGCGGTGCAAGTGCAAATAATTTCCTTTTGCAGTTTCAGGCAGATATTCTTGATGCACAGGTAGATCGTCCAGGATGTATCGAGACAACAGCACTAGGTGCAGCTTACCTGGCAGGCCTTGCAACAGGATATTGGAAGGATAAAGAGGAGATTCGTGCCAATTGGCAGCTGCAGCGTTCATTTATGCCGTCAATAGGAGAGACAAAGCGAAAGCAAAAGCTAAAGGGCTGGAAAAAAGCAGTTCGCTGTGCACTTTTCTGGGCAAATGATGAGGAAGAATAGCGGTAATAACAGTTACTTGAAGAGAAAAATAGATATTGATAGTCCCGACATTTTAGAAAATATATAGTTTTAAAATGTCGGGTATTTTTAAAAAGTGGTATTTAATCGTTTAACCTAGCGTAAAAGAGTACACTGAAGATAAAAAAAGTTTATTGTATTAAATAATCACACTTTTTATACAATACAAACGAGAAGAATAAGAATATAAAAATATTATAAAAAAAATAATTAGAAAATACTTGACATATAAGCTAATATAGAGTAATATCAATTACATAAAGTAACGAGTTGATTTTGTAAATAAATGTAAAAAAAACCAGATGCAGTAAAAATGGAGGTGACTTTTAAAATACTGATATGGTTAAACGATTAACTAAAAGGAGAAAATATGACGTCAAATTCCGCTAAGAGAATTGACCGTCTCACTTTTTCGGTCCGTTGCTACTGTATCTCACGTACTGAATCACAGAGACAATAAGGTAAGCCCTGAGGTGGCAGCTAGGGTTAGAAGTATTATAAAGGAAGTTAACTATCAGCCTAATACTGTAGCTAAAGCACTCAGAAGCAGTAAGTCAAGCATCATTGGTGTGATGACAGAAGATCTCTCTGTATGGCAAACAGGGAGTATTGTGCAGGGTGTTACACATTATGCACAGCAAAATGGATACAGTGTGATTTTATCTGACCTTGGTTTAAAGGATAAAATTAAGACGGATTATGACAGCATTTATAAGTATAGAGGGGTGATTAGTAAGGAACTGCAGAGATTGCAGGCCGTTCGTGTAGATGGTGTGATTTTTATCGGAATGCATGATCGAGACGTGAAGGGATTGATCGAGACAGATGTTCCACTTGTATATGCATATTGTACAACAGAGAATGCAGATGATGTGCAAGTGGGATATGATAATAGAGAGATCTCAAAGAAGATTACACAGATGCTTTTGAAGCGTTACGGTGAAGAAATTGCAATTATTGGAGGACCGATTCAGTCAACTCCCGCTGGGCAACGTATGTCTGGTGTAGAGGAAGCCTATGCAGAGGCTGGAGTTTCTATGAATTTGAAACTGCGGCAAAATGGCAATTGGGAGTTTGAAAGTGGCCTGCAGGCTTGTAGAGATATTTTAAAATCAGGTTATCCAGTAAAAGCAATTTATGCAATGAATGATTTAATGGCACTTGGTGCAATTAGACAGATCCGGGATTGTGGATTACAGGTACCAGATGACATAGGAGTAATTGGATTTGATGATTCTGAATATGGCTGGTTTTCAAATCCATCACTGACAACAGTGCATGTGCCGCTTGATGAAATTGGAAGAGAATCAGCGGCATCACTGATCACAAAAATTGAACATGGAGTATTAGAAAAAAAGAGAATTCTTTTGGAATGTACATTAGTAGAACGAGAGTCTTACCGGCGTAGGCAATGAGACTTAACATAATAAGAAAAAAAGGAGACTTGGAGTATGAGTGGAAAACGAGTAGCAACATCATTTTTAGCAGCAGCAATGGCAGTTGGAACACTTTCTTCAGCAGCATTTGCAGAGAACGGAACCGTTGATCCAGCAGATTTGAATTGGGAAAAGCCAGAAGAAACTATTAACATTAACGTGTATGCAGGTGAGGGTGATCAGGAAGAATTTTTGGCAGATGAAAATGGCGGAAAGGCCGTTATGGACGAGTGGCTTCTGGAAAATCTAAACGTAACCTTTGACTGGCAGTATATGACAGGTGATATGACTGAACGTTTAAATCTGATGTTGGCAGATAATAGTTATCCATCTGTTATTACCAATATGCCTGATGATATGGCTGAGAAATTTATCGCACAGGGCAAGGCTGTTGACTTGACGGAGTATCTTGATGATATGCCAAATCTGACAAGACGTATGGGCGATTATATTAATATGCTTAAGGATGATGAGGGTCATATTTATAAGCTTTCTACACTTTGGGGCGAGAATCCTAATGTAGCAGGACTTGATTTTGGTGTTCGCTGGGATTATTATCTGGAGCTTGGTGAGGAGAAAATGTATGAGACGCCTCAGGAGTATATTGAGGTTATGAAGAAGATTCTTGCAAATCATCCAACAAATGATGCCGGACAGACGACTTACGCGTTTACAAGTGACAATCAGGGCAAGAGCTTTTTAAATGCAATGCTCGGTGCTTACGGCTTTGTAAATGGTTATAAGTTAAATGAGGAGACAGGTGAGTTCACTCATTGGCTGAATACTGATGAGGGTCTCGAGATCGCAAAGCTTGTAAATCAGATGTATCGTGAAGGTTTAATTGATCCAGATTATCAAAGTGTTGATTATGAGACATACATTTCTAAGTTAGCGAACGGACAAGTACTTGGAAATTTTGGAACTTGGTGGTATGCGTGGGTAGGTGGACATCAGACATGGGCCGTACAGGAAGGTGATGACTACGATAAGAATAAGAGATTTGCGAACGTTTCTGTTCACGGAGAAGGAATGAGCATGGAAGATACCTCACTTCTTACCTCCAACTATGTGGGAAGTTACCGCATGATCATTACCGACAAGGCAACTGAGGAAGAAATTCAGGGTATTGTTAAATATTTGAACTGGGAAGCATCTGAACTTGGAACCTTTATTATGGGTTTTGGTGCACCACGTGAAGAAAATGTATGGAAAATTGATGATGATGGTACATGGCTGTTTGATGATGAGATTATGAATGTTGACACAAAGGATACTACATATCATACTGTAAAAAATCATTATGCTTGCGAGTACTGGGTAGCAATTTGCGGACAGTGGCTTAAGAGTGACGGTCGTTCTGTTTTTGATAAGATTGATCCGAGAGTAGATCGTGTATCTATTTATGATTATTGGCCAGTAAATGAGGACGGAAGTTTTGCGGATGAAGGCATTAATATCTGCTGGGGTAACTATACTGCACCGGCAAAGGATACTACAATGTATCAGACAACCTTTAATTCCAGAGATATGATTGCAACAATTAAGCAGATGGTTGACGATACAATTACTTCTTCTTGGGCAGAAATTATTAACAGCGCTAGCGAAGAGGATTGTATAGCAGCATTCGAAGCAGCAAGAGATAATTGCAATGCAATGGGTCTGGAAGAATTAACAGATTATTATGAGAATTCCTACAAGGCTAACGTTGAGAAGTACGAAGGCTGAAAAATGAATGGGAGAGGTGGGATTTCCTGCCTCTCCTTTTAGATTAACAGCGAACGGGAGGAACTGGCTTATGGCACTAAGAAAAAAACATGCAGTACAGGGTGGTGATGCAGGTCGGTATGTAAAAGTAGAAAAGAAAAAAGGCACTCTGTTAAAATCATTTCGTACGCAGAAACAAATTTGGTTTTTGTGTCTGCTTGCCCTTATATGGGTAGTAATCTTTTGTTATATTCCTATGGCAGGAAATATCGTGGCGTTTCTTGATTGGTATCCAGGAATGTCACTTTCACAAAGTAAATTTGTAGGACTTGAAAATTTTAAGCGTTTCTTCCAATTACCAGAGTGGAAGATGGTTATTCGAAATACACTTGTAATTAGTGGATTGTCGCTGACAATCGGTTTTGTCAGTCCGATTATATTTGCACTTTTATTAAACGAAATTAAGAATAAGATGTTTAAGAAGGTCGTACAGACCATCTCTTATATGCCTTATTTTGTATCCTGGGTAGTAGTAGCTTCTATTATGATGTCTCTTCTTGGAAGTGAGGGTCTGATTAATGAGGTGTTGCTTAAGCTTGGCGTAATTGATAAATCAGTAAACTTTTTAAGTAATCCAGATTATTTTTGGGGGCTTTTGACAACAGCAAATATTTGGAAAGGACTCGGATGGTCTGCAATTATTTATATTTCAGCAATTGCCGGTGTTGATCAGGAACTTTATCAGGCCGGTGCTGTTGACGGACTGGGACGTTTTGGAAAGGTATGGCATATTACAATTCCAAGTATTATGCCAACGGTAGTAGTCTTGTTTATACTTGGTATCGGAAATATTCTGAATGCTGGCTTTGAGCAGCAGCTTTTGATTGGTACTCCAAGTACAAGAAAAGTATATGAGGTTATTGATACTTATGTATACCGCTACGGCATTCAGCTTGGAAACTATACGTTTGGTACTGCAGTAGGTTTGATGAAATCTGTATTTGGCTTCTTCTTAGTATGGCTGACGAACTTCATCTCAGGAAAAGTACTGGATATGAGAATTTTCTAAAGAAAGGGGTCAAAGCATATGAGGCGTACAAAGAGAAAGAATTATACTGTTAAGCAAAATCGTATTAAGCAAAGCGTTGGCTCACGAGTGTTTGATGTTTTTCTTTATCTGTTTATGATAGCATTTACCTTCTGTATGGTATATCCATTTTGGAATCAGCTAGTTATCTCATTAAATGAAGGTTCAGATACCGTTCTTGGCGGAATTACCTTTTGGCCAAGAAAGTTTACCTTACAGAATTATATTTATATTTTTCAGCGTCAAAACCTTCCAAAGGGTGCAGCAATGTCAGTTGCGCGCTGTGTAGTTGGTACATTCACAAGTATTGTCTGTACAGCACTGCTTGGCTACATTGTAACAATTAAACATTTTGCAGGAAGAAAATTCATGCGAATCGTAATGATCATTACAATGTATTTTGGTGGTGGAATGATCCCGACATATTTGCTGTATTCTTCCATTGGTTTGACTGATTCATTTGCTGTATATTGGCTTCCGGGACTGCTTTCTGCATACAACATGATTCTTGTTTCCTCATTTATTGAAGGAATTCCAGATTCACTTGCAGAGTCTGCGCGAATTGATGGTGCATCGGAGGTTCGTATATTCTTTAAAGTTATTCTTCCACTGTGTAAGCCAGTTATTGCAGCGCTTGCAATTATGACAGCAGTTGGTCATTGGAATTCTTGGTTTGATGTTTATATTTACAATCCGAGTGGTCGTTTTGATACATTGCAAATGTATTTGAGAAAGATTCTTCTCGACAGTGAAGCGGCATCGAAACTTATGAATGACCAGAAAAAATATGAAGCAATGAAGAATCTGACAACAAGTTCTGTTCGTGCAGCAACCACAATGATTGTTACTATTCCGATTGTATGTGTATATCCGTTTTTCCAGAAATATTTTGTAAGTGGTATTACAATCGGTGCAGTAAAGGGATGATGAGGGAGTGCGATATGAAGGAAAAAAGAAAGATCTACTATTTGACAAATGCGGAGTTTGACGTACAAATATCAAAAGGCATGATCATTTCAATGAAGCAAACCGGAGACAGTTATCAGACGCAGTATGCAGATGAAAAGCTCGGATTTGGCGGAATCTGCATATTGTATGAAGATGTACATAAAAATATAGTTGAATTTTTTGCAAATGATCAGGAGACATATCAGGAGTCAGGCGTGGTTCGTAGGGATAACGGTCTGTCCTATCAGGCAAAATCATCCGACGGTACAATTTCTGTTTCAATCTCTTATGAGTTAGAATATGACAAGCTCTCGCAGAAAATACAGGTTATAAATACATCAGAAAAAGAGATTACGCTTTGTGATATCGGCATTCGTCAGGCATGTCACACAGAATTTAAGTGGGGTGAAAGCGCATCTCCAAATGTGATTGGTCATTATCATATTGGTGGCAATAGCTCACACGGCACGTATTATCGCGTAGATGGAGAAGGACCATGCCTAATCTTTGCACCGCAGGAAGATACTCAGCTTTTGTACTATGATGTACAAAAATGGTTTAATCCAGAATTAAATGAAAGAGAGCAAAAGGAAACAGAAGAAGGCAAAGGTTTTACGATGCTGTATCCGTTTGCAGTAAAGAGAGCAGAAAGAGCAGTAAAAAAGGGAGCGCGTCTTCGTGCACAGCAGCACACTGTTTTATTAAAGCCAGGCGAGACAGCATCATTTTCATTTGCTTATTTATGGGCAGATCATTTTCTTAGAGCAGGAAAACGTATGGCACAGGAAGGATTGATTCATGCAGTTAGCATTCCGGGTTATACTATCCCACAAGGAACGAATGTGCAGCTTTGCCTCGAATCCTTCTGGGGACAGAGCGAGGTAAAAGTTTTTTGCGATGAATCTAAGGAACCGATTTCATATGTTAGGACAAAGGAATGTGAGTCTGGTATCAAACAATATTTTTATGAGTTCTCTTTTGAGACGCTTGGTGAGCATACAATAAGCATTTATTATGGAAAACAAAAACAGGCATATTTGTATTATTTCGCAACACAGCCAGTCGAGATACTTTGGGAAAAGCGTGCCGCTTTTATAGCATCGCATCAGATAAAGGACGAAACTTTGTGGTACGACGGACTTCTATGTGAGTGGAATAACAAGACAGGTGTGCAGCTGTCACCAGACAATTATGATACTATCGGCGGATGGCGTATCTATGAGGTCAGCTGTGACGATCCGGGATTAGCAAAGCCAGCATTTCTATCTTCAAAGCAGACTATGCTTCCAAATCAAGATGAGATTGCAGCACTGGATCATTATCTTGACCGCTTTGTATGGGGCGGTTTGCAGCAGACAGAAGAAGAGCCATATCCATATGGTATATATGGAATTCCTGATTGGCATGTTCTTCGCAATTCGAAAGAAGATGGTACGAGAGGAAAGCTTCATATCTGGCGAATTTACGATTATCCACATATTGCATTGACCTGGTATAATATGTATCTGACAGCGGTGCGTTACCCGAATTTAAAGTTTCAGTTGGAACCGATTGTCTATTTGAAGCGAGCATATGGAACGGCATGCGGTATGTTTACAATTCCATCTGAGATTGAAGACTGGTCAGCATATAAGACTGGATTATACAATGAATGCGTGATCCCAAAGATTATTGCAGCACTTAGAGAAAATGGTATGAAGGCACAGGCAGATCGTCTTGAAACATTCTGGATGAGAAAGGTTAAATTCTTTGTTACGGAATGTAAGGACGTGTTTGGATCTGAATATCCATTTGATACAACAGGATTTGAGTCAACATTTGTGTTGGCAGAGGATGGTTTAAAAGTTGCTGTGTTTGAGAGGGATGATTCTCCATTTGCAGAGAGTATTCCATATGAGAAGGCAGTTGAATTTATGGAAAGCCAGCATAAATGCAATATTGCATGTCGTGGATATTTAGAACCGTCATATTTTGGTTATGGAAGCGATTATCGTGGAAACAGCACACATTATATGCTCAGTTACATGTCGCAGATGGGTGGATGCTCAATTCTTCGCCATGCATTGTATTACGAGAAGGAACCATGGGAAATGCTCCGCTTAGGATATGGATCGTTGCTTAGTTCGTATGCACTGATGAATACAGGAGATGAGGCAAGTAACTATGGATATTGGTTTTCAGGAAAAGAACACGATGGAGCAGCGGGCGGTGGATTTGAGCCGCTGTATGAAGGCAAAACTTGGCTTGACCAGCCGCATTCAGGCGGTTCATGGTATTACTCCTGTGAGATTGATCTTGGATTTTGTGGCGGAGTTCGCGGAGCATCTTGCATTGTGGCAGAAGATCCGCTATTTGGCCATATAGGATACGGTGCAGAACTTAGCAAAGAAGATAATATATGGACTGTAAAAAGAAGTGATGCAGCAGGAAAAGAGTTTCACTATTTGTCGAATGATAAGCGTCTTCATGTTGTATTGGATCATGGAACATTTGCTAAAACAGCAGTAAAGTATAACAAGAATGATCATTTGCTGACATTGTATTTTGATACACAAAAGAGTGCACTGAACGGAACAGTAACAATTTCTATGCTACATATGGTGGGAACACTTGAAGATGGCACAATGCTTGGAAGCAACACAGTGCTATATCCATTAAAAGATGGACAGGAAAGCATTAAGATTCTCCTGAACGAAGGGTAATGATGCTGATAATGAATAAGAAAGCATAACAATAAATTATGAAAGCCGCTGTACGCGGGCAGAAAGGACGAGTATGGAGACAATAAAAGGAAGAAATGTAAAAATTACGGACACGTTCTGGTCTGGAAAAATGAAGACGGTGCATGACAAAGTAATTCCGTATCAGTGGGAGGCATTGAATGATCGTCTCCCAGATACAGAGCCAAGCTATGCGATTGCTAATTTTAAGACAGCAGCTGCAATTACTTCTGGAGAATTAGATCAAAGTAAGGCAAAAGCAGAGTTTCATGGCTGTGTTTTCCAAGACAGTGATCTTGCCAAGTGGATTGAGGCATCCGCGTTTTCATTAAACTGGCATCCGGATGAAAAACTTGAAGAGACGATTGATGATGTCATTGATCTTGTATGCGCTGCGCAGCAGCAAGATGGATATTTGGACACATATTTTATTATAAATGGTTTGGATAAGCGTTTTACAAATATCGCGGATGCGCATGAAATGTATTGTCTTGGTCATTTTCTTGAGGCAGCATGTGCATACTACCATGCAACAGGAAAGGATAAGCTGTTAAATGCACTGATTAAATATGTCGATTTGATTGATCAGACTTTTGGTGAGGAGGAAGGAAAGCTTAAGGGTTATCCAGGTCATGAGGTGCTTGAAATGGCACTTATGAAACTGTATGAGATCACAAAAGATCCAAAGCATTTAAAGTTAGCAGCTTATTTTATTAATCAGAGAGGTCAGAGTCCGAACTATTTTGCTGAGGAAAAGAAGAAGTATAAGAATAAGTATTACTGGGAGGAATCCTTGTTCCAGTACGGATATTATCAGGCACATAAGCCAGTAAGAGAGCAGAAGGAAGCAGTAGGCCATGCTGTTCGTGCCGTTTACCTGTACTCTGGAATGGCAGATGTAGCGAGGGTGACAGGCGATGAGTCATTAAAGAAGGCGTGCCATACACTGTGGAACGATGTAGTGCGCAGGCAGATGTATGTTACTGGTTCAATTGGATCAAGTACTTACGGCGAGGCATTTACATTTGACTATGATCTTCCTAACGAGGAAATCTATGGAGAAACATGTGCAGCAATCGGACTAGTATTCTTTGCAATGAGAATGTTGAAAATGGATACAAATGGTGTATATGCTGACGTAATGGAAAAGGCACTGTACAACGGTGTTATCAGTGGAATTTCTCTTGACGGTACTAAATTCTTCTATGTTAATCCATTGGCAGTAAAGCCAAAGGCAGTCAAGAAGGATCAGAGACTCATTCATGTAGAACCGAGACGTCAGAAGTGGTTTGCGTGTGCATGCTGCCCGCCAAACTTAGCCAGAATGATGACTTCACTTGGTGAATATATTTACACAACAGAGGGAAATACTGTTTACCAAAACTTGTTTATCGGAAGTGATATGAAGACTGAGGTGAATGGAAAAGAAATCACGCTCCATGTAACTACCTCATATCCGTGGGAAGAAACAGTTTCAGTTCGTGTAGAGTCTATGGAAGATGCGGCATTTGAGTATGCATTCCGTGTACCAGGTTGGTGCAGTGGAATGACTGTAAAGAAGAATGGCATGGAGGTATCCTATCATGCAGATAACGGCTATGGCTATCTGGAGGATCCGGTAAAGAACGGTGATGAGATTACACTTGTATTTGAAATGCCTGTTACATTTGTAAAGGCAAATCCGAAGGTTCGTCAGGATATCGGAAAAACTGCTGTAATGAAGGGCCCAGTTGTGTATTGTCTGGAGGAGGATGATAACGGAGAAGAGCTTCAGATGATTCATCTGGCAGGAAAGAAGGATATTCATGAGGAGTTTGTTCCAGATCTTCTTGGTGGTATTGTGCGCATTACCATGACAGCAGAGGAAGAGTATGGTCCGGCAGATGATGGTCTGTACTACGATTGTTCTCAGGTAAGAAGACGTGAGAGAAAGCTTACATTTATTCCATATTATGCTTGGGCAAATCGTAATGAGGGCGAAATGACTGTTTGGGTTAACGATTAATGATGTGTGAAAATTTGTAAAAGCAGTTTAACTCATAAATTATAATAAAAGAAGAAAGAGACAGACTCAAAAGTCTGCCACTTTCTTCTTTTTTCTTGCGAATATTCAATTTAAATTTGAATGAACTGCTTTTTATTAAAACTACTTTTCTGTGAATAATAATGACTTAGTTTTCGCTCTTTTTCTGATACTCCAGTGCAGCACCGATGAAGCCTTTAAACAGTGGATGTGGGCGATTTGGTCTTGACTTTAATTCTGGATGAGCCTGAGTACCAATAAACCAAGGATGATTTGGAAGCTCGATCATCTCTACAATACGGCCGTCTGGTGAGATACCAGAAAGAGTCATGCCGTGAGCAGTGAGGGCAGCACGGTAATCGTTGTTGACCTCATAACGATGACGATGACGCTCTGCGATTTTCTCAGTGCCGTAAAGCTGATAAGCCTTTGTGTCCTTTCCTAAGATACATGGATAAGAGCCAAGACGTAATGTTCCACCGATGTCAGTGACACCATTTTGATCTGGCATCAGATGGATAACTGGATGAGCAGTTTGCGGATCAAGCTCGATGCTGTGTGCATCGCGAATGTCAAGAACATGACGGGCAAACTCAACGATTGCCATCTGCATGCCAAGGCACAGGCCAAGAAATGGAATGTTATTTTCACGCGCATAGCGGATAGAGGTAATCATGCCCTCAATACCACGATCACCAAAGCCGCCAGGAACGATAACACCGGATACATCCTTTAATTGTTCAGCTACATTCTCAGTTGTTACCTGCTCAGAATCAACCCATTTGATAGTTACACTTGCATGATGAGCAACACCGCCGTGCTTAAGTGCCTCAACAACACTGATATATGCATCGTGAAGTGCGGTATACTTTCCGACAAGAGCAACGGTTACAGAGCTTGTCGGATTCTTCCATGCATCCACCATAGCTTTCCACTCGTCAAGATCAGGTTTTGGACTATCAAGACCAAGGCATTCGCAGGCAACGTCTGCTAAATGTTCTTCCTCAAGCATAAGCGGAACCTCGTATAATACGTCACAGTTCAAATTTTCTAATACGTGGCTGACTGGAACATTACAGAACAGACCGATCTTAGCCTTCATCTGGTCGCCCATTGGGTAATCGCTGCGGCACATGATAACATCTGGCTGAAGTCCCATTCCCTGAAGTTCTTTAACGCTTGCCTGTGTAGGCTTTGTTTTCAGTTCCTGAGAAGCAGACAGATACGGGATCAGGGTAACATGAATCAGCATAGAATTGTTGCGGCCAACCTCATGCTGGAACTGACGGATAGACTCTAAAAATGGCTGACTCTCGATATCACCGACAGTACCGCCAACCTCGATAATGGCAATTTCTGTCTTATCAGTTGTAAAATTGCGGTAGAAACGATCCTTAATTTCATTTGTGATGTGAGGGATTACCTGCACGGTACCGCCGCCGTAATCGCCACGGCGCTCGCGCTGCAGTACGCTCCAGTAAACCTTTCCAGTTGTAACATTGGAATTGCGGGTGAGGCTTTCATCGATAAAGCGTTCATAGTGGCCAAGATCAAGATCAGTCTCGGCACCGTCATCTGTAACAAATACTTCTCCGTGCTGAACCGGGTTCATAGTTCCCGGGTCAATGTTGATATAAGGGTCAAATTTTTGCATGGTCACGGTGTAGCCGCGCGCCTTTAACAGACGGCCAAGTGATGCGGCAGTGATTCCTTTTCCAAGTCCGGATACGACGCCTCCGGTGACAAATACGTACTTAACAGGCATAATTACCTCCTTTGAAGAAAAAATAAAAGTGTCAATAGTAAATAATGCATGGATAAATTGGGTGACTATTCAGAACCCTATTCACAAAAACAGAGTTATTATACAACCATTTTTTTTTCAGCGCCACTATTATTTCACAGAAATTTTATTGCAATATTGGATGTTCAATTATATAATAGTTACAGTTTACTTCTCATGTATGTTTCTTAGACTTTGCTAAAGCAGCTTTATAAGGCACGCATGATAGGTACTGAAAATGAAGAAAGGTGAGGAACGAATGGACGACAGGGAAAGAAAACCTGATAACAGGAATAACAAAAAACGAAATTATCAGTTGTATATAATCTTGGCGATTGTAGCAGCAGTTACTGTTGCACTGATAACAGGACTGGATTCTCTGGTCAAGAAAAGTACGACAAAAAAGGTAACGTATGATGAATTTGTGGAAGCAGTAGAGGAAGGAAAGGTAGATTCAGTAAAGATTTCCAGCGCAAGAGTAACATTTACGCTGACAGATGATCTTCGTATGACCTACTATACGCCATATCTTCCAGATTCAAATTTACTTCCTATGCTGAATGAGGCAGGTGTAGAATATACGGGTACGGAGGATAGCTCAGGCTCAGCTATACTTGAATTTATTTTAATGTACATTTTGCCGTTTGCATTGATCTGGATTCTGATGGGATTTTTTATGCGCCGTATCGGAGGCGGTTCAGGCGGCATGATGGGTATTGGAAAGGCGAACACAGCAACTAATATGAGCCGTGCAACTGGTGTAACATTTGCTGATGTGGCTGGTGAGGATGAAGCAAAGGAGTCATTGACAGAGATTGTTGATTTCTTACACAATCCACAGAAATATGTGCAGATCGGTGCCAAGCTGCCGAAGGGCGCACTTCTTGTAGGTCCTCCAGGAACAGGAAAGACGTTACTTGCAAGAGCCGTTGCAGGCGAGGCGAAGGTTCCGTTCTTCTCATTGTCAGGTTCTGATTTTGTAGAGATGTTTGTCGGTGTTGGTGCATCAAGAGTGCGTGATTTATTTAAGACTGCACAGCAGAATGCACCGTGTATCATTTTTATTGATGAGATCGATGCTATCGGTAAGACAAGAGATACACGCTACGGTGGAAATGATGAGCGTGAGCAGACATTAAATCAGCTACTCTCTGAGATGGATGGATTTGATGCTTCTAAGGGTGTACTTGTCATGGCAGCGACTAATCGTCCTGAAATTCTTGATAAGGCACTTCTTCGTCCGGGTCGTTTTGACCGACGTGTCATCGTAGATAAGCCTGATCTTAAAGGTCGTATTGCAATCTTAAAGGTTCATGCAAAGGATGTGCGAATGGATGATTCTGTTGATTTAGAGGCAATTGCGCTTGCAACAAGTGGTGCTGTAGGTTCAGATCTTGCTAATATGATCAACGAGGCAGCGATCACTGCAGTAAAAAGAGGAAGTCAGGTGGTATCTCAGAAGGATCTTCTTGAGGCTGTCGAGGTTGTTCTTGTCGGTAAGGAAAAGAAGGACCGCGTCATGAATCAGAAAGAAAGACGTATCGTTTCCTATCATGAGGTTGGCCATGCACTTATCAGTGCACTTCAAAAGGATTCAGAACCTGTACAGAAAATCACAATTGTACCAAGAACAATGGGTGCGCTCGGCTATGTAATGCAGACACCGGCAGAGGAAAAATTCCTAAACTCCAAGGAAGAAATCTTAAACATGGTTGTTATGGCGCTTGGAGGACGTGCCGCAGAGGAACTTGTCTTTAACAGCGTGACAACTGGTGCATCAAATGATATTGAGCAGGCAACTGCCTATGTAAGAAACATGATCACAATGTATGGCATGTCAGAAGAGTTTGGTCTGATGGCACTCGAGACAGTAGAAAACCAGTACTTGGATGGACGCAGAGTGTTAAATTGTGCTGATGCAACGGCCGCTCAAATTGATCAGGTAGTAAAGAAAACGCTTAAGAAATGCTATGAGCAGGCAAAGCAGCTGCTTTCTGAGAATAGAGAGGTCATGGATCATCTGGCAGAGTTCTTAATTAAAGAAGAGACAATTACCGGAAAAGAGTTCATGGAAATCTTCCATAAATATCGTCTGGAGCAGATGGAGCGCCAGGTTGGTATGGATGTATCAGATAACACAAACGAATAAAGAACAAAACATATTGATTTAATCTATTATGGACGCTCATTTATAAAAGAAGCACAATTTTTTTAAAAGTTGAATTTGCTTTGCTTATGAATGGGCGTTTTTTTAAGGAGTATGTATGGATCAAGATGATTTTTTAGCACGAAAAGAGCAGATATTAAATCGCAATTCTGCGAAGAATTTCAAAGAATTTAATATTGAAAACGAATTAAAAAAGCTGCCTGCAAAGCCAGGCGTCTATCTTATGCATGATGCCTCGGACGAGATTATTTATGTCGGAAAGGCGATTAAGCTTTGTAATCGTGTACGCCAGTATTTTCAGCGCAGTAAAAAGCCGTCTTCCAAAATCGAGCAGATGGTTTCTCATGTTTCATATTTCGAATACATTGTAACAGACTCTGAAATGGAGGCATTAATTTTAGAGTGCAATCTGATAAAGAAACATCGTCCGCGCTATAATACGATGCTTATGGATGACAAGGCATACCCGTATATTAGAATTACAGTCGATGAGGATTTTCCAAGAGTCATGCTTGCGCATAAGCAGGTGCGCGATAAGAGCCGTTATTTTGGACCATATCCGAGCGGGCTGGCTGTTAAGGATACACTAGAACTAGTGCATAAGCTCTTTGGCATTCGCACCTGTAATCGTGTGCTGCCGCGCGATCAGGGAAAGGAACGTCCTTGCTTGAATTATCATATCGGTCAGTGTATGGGACCATGTCAGGGGTATGTCACAAAAGAGGAATATGGAAAACAGATTGACCGCGTGATTTCTCTGCTTAATGGAAATTATGTGCAGCTGAGAAAAGAACTCGAGGAAAAAATGAAAGCTGCAGCGGCAGAACTTGAGTTTGAAACGGCTGCAAAATACAGAGATCTTGCAGAAAGCATTACAAAAATTGCCCAGCAGCAAAAGATTACAGACAGCAGCTCATTAAATGATCGTGATGTGATTGCCAGCGCAATAGAAGGCGCTGATGCAGTTGTCCAGGTCTTTTTTGTCCGTGAAGGCAAGCTGATTGGTCGTGATCACTATCATGTCAGCGTAGCCGGCGGTGATACAGAGGCAGATGTTTTAAGCAGCTTTGTAAAACAATATTATGCAGGAACACCATTTCTTCCCGGTGAAATTTATATTCCATGCGAGCTAGAGGATATGGAAGTGATTGGCAGCTGGCTAACGAAAAAGCGTGGCAAAAAGGTTGAAATTCTAGTGCCCAAGCGAGGCCGTAAGGAAAAAATGCTTGAACTTGCTGCGCAGAATGCAAAGATTGTTCTGCGCCAGGATAAGGATCGCATAAAGCGCGAAGAGGAACGCACAACAGGTGCGCTAAAGGAAATCGAAGGCTGGCTAAACTTGACGCATATTGACCGCATAGAAGCATATGATATTTCTAATACAAGCGGTATGGAATCAGTTGGATCTATGGTTGTTTTTGAAGGTGGAAAGCCAAAAAGAAACGATTACAGAAAGTTCAGGATAAAAAGCGTGCAGGGGCCAAATGATTATGCCTCAATGTACGAGGTGCTGACAAGGCGTTTCGAGCGTGCAAAAACAGGCAGTGAAAGCACATCCGACAGTTTCTTGCGTCTGCCAGACGTCATCATGATGGACGGTGGACGAGGTCAGGTCAATATGGCGCTTGAAGTCTTGGGAAAATTGGAAATGTCCATTCCAGTATGCGGCATGGTAAAGGATGATCATCATCACACAAGAGGCTTGTATTATAATAACGTAGAGCTTCCAATCGACACACATTCAGAAGGATTTCATTTAATTACACGCGTGCAGGACGAGGCACATCGTTTCGCCATTGAATATCATAAAAGTCTGCGCGGCAAAAAAGAAATTCATTCTATTTTAGACGATATTTCAGGCATAGGACCAAAGCGCAGACTGGCATTAATGCGTCAGTTTGGAGATATTAATGCGATACGCGAGGCCACAGTCGCACAATTAGCAGATGTCGAAGGGATGAACGAGCGCGCCGCCGAGTCGGTCTATGAGTTTTTCCATTCAGTGGTTTACAAAACGGACACAAATTGATACAATGAAGAAAAAAAGGAGATATATTTATGAGCGGAGTTACGATTTCAGCATTAATTAAAAAAATGAATTTGGAACTTTTGACAAAAGAGATAAATACAGACAAGATCAAACTGTATCATCCGGATGTTAATCGTCCGGCACTGCAGCTGGCGGGTTATTACGAGCATTTTGATCGTGAGCGTGTTCAGCTGATTGGTGTTGTTGAGTATACCTATATGCAGCGCATGACAGAAGAGCAGCGTATGGAAAATTATGAAAAGCTGCTTTCAAGCGAGATTCCATGCATCATCTTTTCCACAAATAATAAGCCAGGTGAGACATTCTTAAAGATTGCAAGCAAATACAAAGTTCCTGTTATGCTTTCTGAGAAAAAGACTTCCCCTTTGATGGCAGAGATAATTCGTTGGTTAAATGTTGAGCTGGCACCGACAATATCAATTCATGGTGTGTTAGTCGATGTTTATGGTGAAGGTGTGCTTATTACTGGAGAGAGCGGCATTGGAAAGAGCGAGGCAGCGCTGGAGCTTATAAAGCGAGGCCATCGTCTTGTATCTGATGATGTTGTAGAGATACGTAAGGTAAGTGATGAGACATTAGTTGGAAGTGCACCAGATATCACAAGACATTTTATCGAGCTTCGAGGCATAGGAATTATCGATGTTAAGACATTGTTTGGTGTCGAGGCAGTTAAAAACACGCAGGCAATCGATATGGTTATTAACTTGGAGGATTGGGATAAGGATAAGGAATATGATCGTCTTGGTCTTGAGGATCATTATACAGAGTTTCTTGGAAACAAGATCGTTTGCCACAACATTCCAATTCGTCCGGGCAGAAACCTTGCGATTATTGTAGAGTCAGCGGCTGTCAACTACCGTCAGAAGAAGATGGGCTATAATGCAGCCAGAGAGCTGTATAATCGTGTACAGCAAAATCTTGCCAGGAGAGATGACGATTGATGGAATTTATGGAAATGGAAAGACAATTACAGGATAATGTTACAAAGAGGCTTCAGGCTATTTTAGAGCCAGAGGATCTTCTTTTTGATGAGCCGATGAAGGACTACACGACTTTTCGAGTTGGAGGACCGGCAAAATGGATGGCAGCTCCGCAGGATGAGCAGCAGCTTCGCGTAATTTTAAAAATTTGCAGTGAATTGCAGGTTCCATGCTTTATTCTTGGACGCGGCAGCAATCTGCTTGTAAGCGATAATGGTTTTGAAGGCGTGATTGTAAACTTACGAAAACATTTCAATAAAATTGAAGTAGATCGCGAAAATAAAACAATCACAGCAGAGGCAGGAGCATCACTTCCAGCTGTATCACAGGCGGCACTATCAGCAGGGCTTACAGGTCTTGAATTTGCTGCTGGTATTCCAGGAACGATGGGTGGTGGTCTGTTTATGAATGCAGGCGCATATGGCGGAGAGCTAAAGCAGGTCGTAACAGAAGCAGCTGTAATGACAAAAGACGGCATGATTTTACATGTGCCGGCAGAGAAGATGGCACTTGGCCATCGTATAAGCAGCTTTATGCAGACAGGTGAAATTATTCTTTCTGTTAAGATGCAGTTAACACAGGGAAATCCTGATGTAATTAAAGAAACAATGAATGATTTTAACAGTAGGCGAAGAGATAAGCAGCCGCTTGAATATCCAAGTGCAGGAAGCACCTTTAAGCGTCCAGCAGGTTATTTTGCCGGAAAGCTGATCGAGGATGCAGGACTTAAGGGATTTTCAGTCGGCGGAGCGCAGGTTTCAAAAAAGCATGCGGGCTTCGTAATCAATACTGGTTCTGCAACAGCAGCTGATATTTGGAATCTTTGCAATGAAATACAAAACAGAATTCAAAATGAGTTTGGTGTAACATTGGAAATGGAAATTCAGAAGCTAGGCTCATTTGACCAGCAAAAAACAAAGGGTTAAAAAATGAGAATTGTAATTGTAACAGGAATGAGCGGTGCAGGAAAAACAACTGCGCTTAAGATGCTTGAGGATATGGGCTTTTACTGCGTTGACAATTTGCCAATTCGCCTGATTGAAAAGTTTGTTGAGCTGATTAAGGGTGGCGGCACTGAGGCAAATGATATTGCGCTGGGTATTGATATTCGTAATCCTGAGTTTATTGGACTTATGAGCGAGGTCATTACGCAGCTAAAGCAGGAAGAAATTGACTGCAAGGTTTTGTTTCTTGAGGCATCAGATGAATGTCTGATTAAGCGCTATAAGGAAACACGCCGCAGCCACCCACTGTCACAGGGACAGCGCGTAGAGGTTGGAATTGCAAAAGAGCGAAAGTTAATGGCAGAATTGCTTTCTAAGTCTGATTATGTCATAAACACTTCACAGCTTTTGACAAGAGAACTTAAGGCACAGCTAGAAGATATACTTTTAAAAGGCTTTGATTATAAAAACCTTTTTGTGACAGTGCTTTCATTCGGCTTTAAGTATGGAATACCTACAGATGCTGATCTTGTCTTTGATGTGAGATTTTTGCCAAATCCGTACTATTTTGAAAACATGAGACCGCTGACAGGAAATGATGCACCTGTTCGCGACTATGTTATGAGTTCAGACACGGCAAAAGTATTTTTAGAAAAGCTCACCGATATGGTGACATTTCTGATTCCCCATTATATTGATGAGGGAAAATCCCAGCTAGTTATAGCAATCGGCTGTACAGGCGGCAAGCACCGCTCTGTGACGATTGCCAATGCACTTTATGAAAAATTAAAGGGCAAAGAGGGCTATGGGCTGAGACTTGACCACAAGGATATTGAGAAAGATGGAAGAAGAAAATAAGAAAGAAAAAGAAGGAGCCTCCTTTTCCATGCAGGTAAAGGAGGAGCTTTCTAATGTAGAGGGAGCATCACGCCATTGTCAGTTAGCGGAGTTAGCAGCGCTAGTTCTTTGTTGTGGACGACTGGTTAATAAGAAAATGGATGATGATGACGAAAATAGTTGCATTAATAAAACGTTACTTTTTGAGTCAGAAAATGAAACAGTTTTAAGAAAGTACTTTACTTTTGTACAAAAAACATTTAATATAGAGTTAATGCGTGTATACAAGGGAAACGGATATGCTTTAGAGCTGAATGAACAAGACACGAAAAGAGTTTTGCATGCGATAGAGCTTTCTGAAGAGGAACCCCTGGAGAATTGCGTTGCAGACAGCAGACTTTTGCTTCGAAATTGCTGCCGCAGAGCCTTTGTCCGGGGTTGTTTTCTGGCATCCGGCTCGATCAGTGCGCCGCAGAAAGGGTATCATTTTGAAATCGTTACCGTTTCAGAAAAGCGAGCGCAACAACTGCAACAGATCATACGCACTTGTGGGATTGAGGCAAAGACAGTGGTACGAAAGAAGTATCATGTAGTTTATGCAAAAGAAGGAGAGCAAATCGGAGATCTGTTAAGTTTGATGGAAGCACCAAAAGCCAGAATGAATTTTGAAAACATTCGCATTCTAAAGGATGTCCGCAACAGTGTGAACCGCAAAGTAAATTGTGAGGCTGCCAATCTGAATAAAACGGCAAATGCCTCATTGGAACAAGTTAGAGATATTGAATATATCAGTGAATATTACGGCCTGGAAAGTTTACCTGAAAATTTAAGACAGGCCGCACGTCTGCGTCTTGAAAAACCAGACGCCTCTCTGACAGAACTGGGAAAAATGATGGATCCGCCAGTAAGTAAATCTGGTGTTAACCATCGTTTTAAGAAACTTAAGGCATTAGCGGATCAGATGAGAGAAAAAGGAGGAAGATTATGATAACAAAGACAATTACAGTGGAGATTCCAGCAGGACTAGAGGTACGCCCGGTGGCAGTGCTCGTTCAGGTAGCAAACCAGTATAGCAGCAGCATTTACGTAGAGAGCGGAAACAAGAAGGTAAATGCAAAGAGTATCATGGGACTGATGACATTAGGACTTCGTGCAGGTGAGTCTGTTACTGTACATGCAGATGGTTCTGATGAGGAAGACGCTGTAGATAAGATCGAGGCATATCTGACAGGAAGATCAGTTATTAATGCAAGAGCGTAAATAAAGGATGATTCTTATAAAATAAAAAGAAAACCGTGTGAGCATCGCTGCCCACACGGTTTTCTTATTCATAATCAGCAGTATTTGTCAGGAGTTTAAAGCCACCCCAATAGCGAAAGATTGCTTTTGCCAGAATTTTGTCACGTGCAACATAAGTATTATTCCAGTATCGCGAGTCTTTTGAGTTATTTCTGTTATCACCCATCATAAAATAGCAGCCCTCAGGAACCTGAAACTGCATTCCATCGTTTGCGATAACCCATTCCTCCTTCAAATAATCTTCTTTTAATGGAGTAGCGGAGTTATTTATATATACCTTGCTGTCTTTTATTGTGACTGTCTCACCTGGAAGTCCAATAATTCGCTTGATGTAGTTTATAGATTCGTTGTCAGGATACTTAAAGATTACTATATCACCACGCTTTGGATCCTCCATAAGATAAGAAAGACGAAAACCGAACAATCGATCACCAGTCATGATTGTGTTTTCCATTGAGCCAGATGGTACCTTTGCATTTAACAGAATAAAATTGTTAATCAAAAGTGCGGCAACAATGGCAATGCCTATGCTGATCACATATTCAAGAATAGTTTTGGCTGTTGATTCTTTTTCATCCGTTTTCTTACTGCCTTTTTTTTCATTCATTTGCAGGTCATTTTCCTGCTCAGAAATATTGTTTTGCTCCATCTGAGTACCTGTACCTTTCTATTTGCTGTAACACTGCTGCAGCTGAAAATTTGCGTAAACGCTTTTGTACGAGTATAGCATAAACGAAAGGAAAAGTCTATTGTCAATTAGCGCTTTGCAACTAATGTTTGCTTTTCGCACGGAAAAATGATAAAATGTATTACAGTTCGTGCGATCTTTAAAAGGAGAATCTCGCGAGCAGGAATTGTGATGAGAATTGACCACAAAAGAAGGAGGCTTCTATGGCATTTACACATCTTCATGTGCATACAGAGTATAGTCTGCTCGACGGCTCATGTAAGATAAAGGAATTAATTGACAGAGCAAAAGAGCTGGGGATGCAGTCCCTGGCGATTACAGATCACGGCGTCATGTACGGCGTGATTGATTTTTATAAAGCAGCAGTTAATGCAGGTATAAAGCCCATTATAGGCTGTGAGGTTTATGTGGCACCGGAATCAAGATTTGACAGAGAAGCAGGCGGACAGGGAGATGATCGTTATTATCATCTGGTGCTGTTAGCAGAAAATGATACAGGCTATCATAACCTGATGAAGATTGTTTCAAGAGGTTTTACGGAAGGCTATTATTATAAGCCGCGTGTAGATAAAGAACTTCTTGAAAAATATCATGAGGGCATAATTGCACTAAGTGCATGTCTGGCAGGTGAGGTGGCAAGAAATGTCACAAGAGGTCTTTATGAGGACGCAAAAAAAGCAGCGCTTTCCTATGAGAAAATTTTTGGAAAGGGAAATTTCTTTTTAGAACTGCAGGATCATGGAATCAGTGCACAGGCAACTGTTAATCAGGCACTTCTTCGTATGAGTGAGGAGACAGGGATTGAGCTTGTAGCAACAAATGATATTCATTATATAAATGCAGAAGACGCAGAGCCTCATGATGTACTTTTATGTATACAGACCGGAAAAAAGGTAAACGATGAGAACCGCATGCGCTACACGGGAGGCCAATATTATTTAAAATCTGAGCAGGAAATGCGTGATCTGTTTCGTTATGCACAGCAGGCGATTGACAATACAGCAAAAATTGCAGACAGATGTAATGTTGAGATTGAGTTTGGAAAGACAAAGCTTCCAAAGTTTTCTGTACCAGATGGCTACACATCAGAACAGTATCTTGAGAAGCTTTGCCGTGAAGGATTGGTGCGCCGTTATGGTGAGGAGGCATCACAGGTAGAAAAACGCCTTGATTATGAGCTTGGTGTTATAAAAAAGATGGGCTATGTTGACTACTTTTTGATTGTGTGGGATTTTATTCATTTCGCAAAATCAAAAGATATAATGGTTGGTCCGGGACGAGGTTCAGCAGCCGGAAGCGTAGTTGCCTACAGTCTTGAGATAACAGATATTGAGCCGCTTCGCTACCAGCTTCTGTTTGAGCGTTTTTTAAATCCAGAGCGTGTATCTATGCCAGATATTGATGTAGACTTTTGCTTCGAGCGTCGTCAGGAAGTAATTGACTACGTTGTAGAAAAGTATGGCAAGGATCAGGTCGTTCAGATTGTTACATTTGGTACGCTTGCTGCCAAAAACTGTATCCGCGATGTTGGACGTGCACTTGATTTGCCATATTCGCTTTGCGATATGATTGCGAAGCTTATTCCAGCTGAATTAAATATGACAATTGATCGTGCATTAAATGTCAACCCAGAGCTTCGCTCTCATTATGACAGCGATCCGCAGGTTAAAAAACTTATTGATCTCTCAAAGAGGCTTGAAGGTCTTCCGCGTCATACATCAATGCATGCGGCTGGAGTTGTCATAAGCCAGCGTGCCGTAGATGAATATGTACCGCTCTCAAGAGGAAGCGATGGTGCCGTTGTCACACAGTACACGATGACAGCCTTAGAAGAACTGGGTCTTTTAAAAATGGATTTTCTGGGACTTAGGACGCTTACAGTTATACAAAATGCAGTAAATAATGTGAAGCGAAGTCAGGGCATTGCATTAGATATCAGTAACATTGATATGAATGATTCACAGGTACTTGCCTCAATTGGAACAGGTCACTGTGAAGGTATTTTCCAGCTTGAGAGTGCAGGAATGAAAAACTTCATGAAGGAGTTAAAGCCAGACAGTCTTGAGGATATTATCGCTGGAATTTCTCTGTATCGTCCAGGTCCGATGGACTTTATTCCGAGATATTTAGAGGGAAAAAATAATCCGGAAAAAATCACATACGAATGCCCACAGTTAAAGCCGATTCTTGAACCTACGTATGGATGTATAGTGTATCAGGAGCAGGTTATGCAGATTGTTCGTGACCTTGCAGGCTATACGCTTGGACGAAGTGATCTTGTGCGCCGTGCAATGGCTAAAAAGAAGGCAGCTGTGATGGAGAAAGAGCGTCAGAATTTTGTGTACGGCAATGAAGAAGAAGGTGTTCCTGGATGTATTTCACGCGGAATTGATGAGAAAACGGCAAATCATATATATGATGAGATGATTGATTTTGCAAGATATGCGTTTAATAAGTCACATGCTGCAGCATATGCGGTTGTAGCATATCAGACGGCTTATTTAAAATATTATTATCCTGTTGAATACATGGCTGCACTTATGACATCTGTAATTGAAAATTCTGGAAAAGTTTCTGATTATATTCAGGTTTGCCGTAAGATGGGAATTTCAATCGTTCCGCCTGATATAAATGCCGGTGAGTGGGATTTTTCTGTGCGCGATGGAAAAATCTGTTATGCATTATCTGCCATAAAAAGCATTGGAAGAAATGTTATTTTGGCTATGGTGCGTGAGAGAAAAGAAAATGGAGCATACACAGATCTTCAGAATTTCTTAGAGCGCATGTATGGCGGTGAGTTAAATAAACGAGCCGTTGAAAATCTGATAAAGTCAGGTGCGATGGACTGTATTGAAGGCAACAGAAGACAAAAAATGGAAGTTTATTCCTCTATTATGGATGAATTAGCCAGAGAACAGAAACATTCTATGACAGGACAGTACAGCCTGATGGATTTTTTAGAGGGACCGCAGAAGGATGACTTTAAGATTTCATTTCCCAAGGTGCCAGAATATGAGCCAGGAGCACTTCTCGCAATGGAAAAAGAGGTGCTTGGAATTTATATCAGTGGTCATCCGCTAGAGGCTGACAGAAGTCTCATAGAGAAAAATATCACAGCAGTCAGCAGTGATTTTATTCAGGATGAGGAGACTGGAATGGCAAGGGTGCGAGATCAGGCCATTGTTACGGTAGCAGGAATGATTGCAGCAAAAACGGTTAAGACAACAAAGACAAACCAAATGATGGCATTTCTGACGCTTGAGGATTTACGAGGAACTCTTGAGGTGATTGTTTTTCCAAAAGATTACGAAAAATATCGCGCAATTCTCAGTCCAGATCAGAAAATTTTTGTTAAGGGCCGCGTGTCACTTGGAGATGAGGTGCAGGGAAAACTGATCTGTGAAAAGATAGTGGCATTTTCTGAGATTCCGGGTGAGCTGTGGATTCAGTTTCAAGATCTTGAAAGCTACCAGATGAATGAAAAGAAGCTTCTGTCTATGTTGGCACCGTGGGATGGAAAAGACACAGTAGTGGTATATCTTTCCAACACAAGACAGTACCAAAAGCTGCCGCCAAGCCGATGTGTCGGCATTTGTCCACAGCTTATTGACCAGCTTGACCGAGTATTTGGAAAAGAAAATATAAAAACATTGAAAAAAATCAAGGAAAAGCTCTAAATTGTATTGAAAAACTTTGCAAAATCAATTAGAATAAGTATTGGTAAATTTTTAACACACTTTACCAGACAGAAAGAAAAACACAAAATGCAAGGCAAAAAGATAAGAAACATGTCAAGACAGCAAGGAGGAAACGTCATGGCAAATAAAGTAAAGACAATTGGTGTATTAACAAGTGGAGGAGATGCTCCAGGCATGAACGCCGCAATCCGCGCCGTTGTTCGTACCGGTATTGCGAAGGGTCTGAACGTAAAGGGTATTATGAGAGGTTACGCCGGACTGCTGAAAGAGGAGATCGTTGATATGGATTCTCGCGGCGTATCTGATATCATCCAGAGAGGTGGTACTATCCTTTATACAGCAAGATGTTCTGAGTTCCGTACAGAGGAGGGTCAGAAGCTTGGTGCAGAGATCTGCAGAAAGCACGGAATTGATGGTATCGTTGTAATTGGCGGTGACGGTTCCTTTAATGGAGCATGTAAGCTGGCAAATCTGGGAATCAATACAATTGGTCTGCCGGGAACTATTGATCAGGATATTGCTTGTACAGATTATACCATCGGCTTTGATACTGCAATCAATACTGCAATGGAAGCAATTGATAAGGTAAGAGATACTTCTACATCTCATGAGCGCTGCAGTATCATTGAGGTTATGGGAAGAAGCGCAGGCTACATCGCTTTATGGTGTGGTGTTGCAAATGGTGCAGAGAATATTCTTCTTCCAGAGTATTATGATGGCGATGAGCAGGCACTGATCAATCAGATCATTGAGAATCGTAAGAAGGGCAAGAAGCATCATCTGATTATTAACGCAGAGGGTGTTGGTCATTCCGCAAGCATGGCAAAGAGAATCGAGGCTGCAACTGGTATTGAGACCAGAGCAACCATTCTTGGACATATGCAGCGTGGTGGAAGCCCGACCTGTCTGGATCGTTACTATGCTTCCATGATGGGTGCTCGTGCCGTAGAGCTTCTGTGTGATGGCGCAAGCAACCGTGTTGTTGCACTGCGCGATGGTAAGTTTGTTGATTATGATATCAACGAGGCACTTGCAATGAAGAAGACTATCTCTCCATACGAGTACGAAGTAAGCAAGATGCTTTCCAGATGATATAAATGAAATACAAATAAACAATAAAGTGGTCCACGGTCTTGACTGTGGACCATTTTTATAGGAAAATAACTTAAAAAAATAAGAAAAGAGGGCGATTTATGAATCAGCAGCAAAAATATATTTTGAATTTACAGAGAAAATCCAGGGAGAGAAAGCGTGAGCAGGCATTTGTAATCGAGGGAAGAAAGATGTTTGAAGAGGCACCGGCAGATCGTGTAAAAATGATTGTGGCATCAGAGTCTTTTTGCAAGAGTAAGGAAGGTGCTGCGCTTCTAAAGGGAAAAAAATTTGACGTAGTAAGTGATTCGATTTTTGAGACGCTTTCAGATACAAAGACACCGCAGGGTATTCTTGCAGTAGTAAAGCAGCAGCCATATTCATTTGAAGAGTTGCTTGGAAAAGACAGAGTTTCCTTTTTGCTTATCTTAGATCATTTACAGGATCCGGGAAATTTAGGAACAATTATGCGTGCAGCTGAGGCAGCAGGCGTGACTGGTATTTTAATGAGCAGTGACTGTGTTGATATCTACAATCCAAAGACAATACGAAGCACTATGGGTGCTCTTTACCGCGTGCCGTTTGTCGTATCAGAAGATTTTGCAGGCGATATAGAGCGATTAAAAAAGGCAGGTGTAAGCACATATGCCGCTCACCTAGGCGCAACAATCAGCTACGAAGGAGCAGACTATAAAAAGCCGTGCGCATTTATGATTGGAAACGAGGCGAACGGTCTGTCAGATGAGGTAGCAGCGCTTGCAGACTGTAAGATTCTGATTCCAATGGCAGGACAGGTAGAATCATTAAATGCAGCAATGGCAGCCACTGTTTTGATGTTTGAGGCAGCAAGACAGAGAAGAAATTAAGCTGTCTGTCGATATGCGCGACGGCTCTCCCAAGAAAGCAGTTGACAATATTTATTAAAAATGTTACAATGCGTCTGTAACAAAGTTGTAATAAGTTTAATAAAATTGAAACAGTTATTACATAATTATGATATTTTTCATGTCTAGGGCAGTAAAAAAATACTGTTTGCGAAAAGTAAATGTTTCACGACATGAAAATAAAAATGGGAGAGGTCAAACATTCAATGAAAGCTAGAGTAAAAATTCTTGTGAATGGAGCGGCAGCAACGCTTTTAACTGGTGCAGTTGCAGCTGGACTTATTCTTTCTTCAACAGGTGCACTCCAGACAAAGAATAATGATGTTCTCGCCGCGCGTGAGCTTGATGAGACACAGGAAGAGATGACAAGAGAGCAGGAGCCTCAGACAGAAGCAAATGCAGAATTAGTCAGCGCTGAACGTTATCAGCTGGGCATGTTGTGGGAACATGAGCTAACGGCGAAAAAGACAACAGAAAAGTCAACTGAGTCTGACGAAAAAAATTCAGAAAATGAGCAGTACTCATCAAGTGCATCATCTGCACAGAGTCCATTGGCAAGCTATTTTTCAGATCAGGCACTTGTAAATCCAAATACAGTAGGCAATTACTTAAATGTGCGAGTACAGGCAGATGAGAGTGCAGAGGTGGTTAATACCATTAAGGCAGAAGAGCTTGTATCTGTTCTTGGCGAAGACGGTGATTGGACAAAGATTGGAGTAGACGATATGGAGGGCTGGGTAAAAACCGAGTACCTTCTGACAGGAGAAGAAGCTGCAGCGTATATGCAGGAGAACGGAACTCTTTATGCAAGAGTAACTGTTCCGAATATGAACATTCGTCTTCGTCCTACAACATCTGCAGATATCCTGGATGTAGCATACGAATATGATGCTTATGAAGTCAGTTTGCTGGAGTCTGGCTGGGCATACTGTGTATATGACGGACCTATGAAGGGGTACCTTTCAGCAGATTGTCTTGCTGTTTCATACTCACTTGGAGAGACATGGATCAATACTGATATTGCTTTAACAGAGGATAATGCAAAGCAGCTAGGTGTTGCAGTAAGTGAGAGCAGTGCAGAAAATATCCTGTTAGCATCTGCAAATAAAGTTAATACAAGTACTGATATCTCATCAGATACTACAAAAGAGGCAGCAGACAGCCAGGAAGTACTAACAGTCCTGTCACCAGATCAGGTAATGGCAATGGCATCTCAGGCAGAAACGGTAAGTTCCCAGCAAGAGGAATCTAAAGTACAGCAGGATACTGTGCCATCATCTAGTGCAGCAGCTATCGAAAACAGCACAGTAAACAGTGAGACAGCAGCACCGTCTGAGTCGGCACAGCAGCCATCTTCTGAGGCTGTACAGCCAACAGTACCAGAAACACAGCCATCTACTGAAGCTGTAACAGTAACAGGTATCGAAGCCTTCTATGTCGGTGGTACTAAGAGTGAAGGCGATGTAGTTTGCAGCAATGAGGTATATGTTGTAGCAGCATACAGTGATGGAAATTATGCAACGATCACAGAAGGCTGGTCAAGCAATGATATAGGTATGATGCTTCACGCAGGTGAAAATGTAATTACATTGTCTTATGGTGGTTTTTCATCTAATATCGTTCTTACAGTGGCAGCAGCATCGTCTGCGGCACCGGAGACACAGCCGACAGCGCCAGAGACACAGCCAGCAGCGCCAGAGACACAGCCGACAGCACCAGAGACACAGCCAACGGCACCGGAGACACAGCCAACAGTACCAGAGACGCAGCCGGCACAGCCAACTGGAAGCATCCGTGTCACTAACGTTGCACTCAGCAGTGATTTGACGCAGTATACATTAAATCTTTGCAGTCAGTATGGTGTGGACAGTTCAGTAATCTTCTCTGTTATGTATCATGAGAGCCACTTTAACGCAGGTGCTACAAGCGGAAGCGGTGCACAGGGACTGATGCAGATCATTCCAAGATACAGTGCATCTCGTATGGCGAAGCTTGGTGTTACTAATCTGTATGATCCAGCATCCAACATCTTAGTTGGAATTGATTTGCTAGCAGAGTATTACCATACATATGGCAGTTGGAATCAGGCACTGACAGCATACCGTACAGGAAACGCAGGAAATGATTCTGCGTATGCGGCAACGATCCTTGGAAGTGTAGGAATGTTCCAGACTGTTTACTACGAATAATTATGAATAATAAAAAAGAGGTCATGTCCAAAACGACATGACCTCTTTGCAGTTTGTGATGATGTAAATCAAATCACTTGGTAATCAATGTACCGGTCTTTCCTGCAAGTGCTTCCTTTACCTTATCGAGGGATGTGATGATTGCCTTGCGGTTTTCACCTGCAGCTACAAAGCTTACAGCTGAAGCAAGCTTAGGCAGCTTTGTTTCCTTTGCCATAGTCTGGCTGTCGATAAGCTCCATTGCCTCTGCAACAGATAAATGATCTGGAGAGAACTCCTGCGGTGTATCTGCATGAATGACAAAACGTTCAGTAGCAGATAAGAATAAAAGAACATCTGCGTCTAATTCGTGTGCCATCTTAGCAGCTGTGGCATCCTTCTCAATAACAGCACTGGCACCCTTTAAAACAGGACCTTGCTCTAATACAGCAATACCGCCGCCGCCGGCTGCGATTACGACCTGTCCAGCATCAGCAAGTGCACGAATAGCATCAATCTCATAGATCTCAATCGGGGCAGGAGATGCAACGATACGGCGGAAGCCGCCTTCCTCTTCACGAACAAAATTACCCTTGTCACGTTCTGCCTGTGCCTGCTCAGCTGTCATGATACGGCCGATAGATTTCAGCGGATGACTAAATGCATGATCAAATGGGTCAACCTTAACCTGTGTAATAATGGTGGATACTGTGTTAAAGATACCTCTGCGAAGCAGCTCAGTACGGATCTCATTCTGAAGGTCGTATCCAATGTAGCCCTGGCTCATAGCACTGCAGACTGCCATAGGTGCAACTGTAAAATCCTGATGTGCATTGCCAAATTCGGTCATAGCCATGTGAATCATACCAACCTGAGGACCATTGCTGTGTGTGATAACAATCTGATATTTTAATTCTGCAAGGTCAGCAATAGCTTTTGCTGCTTCCTTAACAGCAGTCTTTTGCTCTGGAAGCGTCTTTCCAAATGCATTGCGGCCAAGCGCAACGACGATTCTTTTTTTCGGCATAATGAAAACCTCCCTGTTATTTAGCCACGTGAATTGTAACTATTATTTTCCCTATCATCATACCATTGCAGAGAAAACAAATCAACGAAAAATCCAAAATACACGTAAAAAGTTTTTAAGTTGATACAGTTCTTGTATTTGCGAAAAAATTATGATATGCTACATGAGTATTAGAGGGCTTTTTTATATTTGGAGGCAATTAATAATGGAAACTATGGAAACAAAAGTAAATACAACAAATGAGACAGAATCTGCAGCACATCAAACAGGTATGATGGATATAAATGATTTTGATTATGATCTGCCAGAGGAGCTGATTGCACAGGATCCGATTGAGGACCGTAGCAGTTCAAGATTGCTTTTACTGGATAAAAAGACAGGCAAGACTCAGGATAAGATTTTCAGAGATATTATCGATGAATTAAATCCAGGTGACTGTCTTGTTATAAATAATACAAAGGTTATTCCAGCGCGTCTGATGGGTATTAAGGAAGATACTGGTGCTCACATTGAGGTGCTTTTGCTAAAGAGAGAGCAGGATGATGTCTGGGAGGTACTTGTAAAGCCAGGAAAGAAGGCAAAGCCGGGAACAATCATTACATTTGGTGATGGACGTTTAAAGGCAGAGGTGCTTGAAGTTGTAGAGGATGGAAACAGAAAGATTCGTTTTTCTTATCAGGGAATTTTTGAAGAGATTCTTGATGAGCTTGGACAGATGCCGCTGCCGCCTTACATCACACACCAGCTTAAGGATAAGAATCGTTATCAGACTGTTTATGCAAAGTATGAAGGCTCAGCAGCAGCACCGACAGCAGGACTTCATTTCACAAAGGATCTGTTGAAGAAGATTGAGGAAAAGGGTGTTGTTATCGCAAGCGTAACTCTTCATGTTGGTCTTGGCACATTCAGACCTGTAAAGGTTGAAAATGTTCTTGAGCATCATATGCACTCAGAGTTTTATCGTATCGAGCCAGAGGAAGCAGAGAAAATCAATGCAGCAAAGAAGGCTGGAAAACGTGTCATTGCAGTAGGAACGACAAGCTGCCGCACGTTAGAGTCAGCATCTACAGAGGATGGTATTTTGAAGGCGCAGAGTGGATGGACGGATATTTTCATTTATCCGGGTTATCATTTTAAAATGGTAGATGCCTTAATTACAAACTTCCATCTACCAAAATCTACACTTGTAATGCTTGTTTCTGCACTTGCTGGAAGAGAGCACATTTTAGCAGCCTACAAGGAAGCTGTTGAAAAGAAATATCGTTTCTTCTCATTTGGCGATGCGATGTTTATTCACTAAGAAAGGATATTTATATATGGAAGAAACAGTTCGTTTAAACAAATTTTTGAGTGAAAAAGGAATTTGTTCCCGCCGTGAGGCAGACCGTCTTGTTGATGAGGGAAAGGTCATGGTCAATGGCGTGTGTGCTGTTATGGGACAGAAGGTAAGCAGTGCAGATGAGATCGTTGTGGACGGAAAAAAGGTCAGCACAAAGCAGGTTAAGCCAGTATTGATCGCAGTCAATAAGCCGGCAGGAATCGTGTGTACGACAGCTCGTTTTGAGGGTGAGAAAAATATTGTGGATATGGTAAAATATCCTACTAGAATTTATCCGATTGGCCGTCTCGATAAGGAATCTGAGGGTCTGATTTTAATGACTAATCTTGGAGATCTGGCAAATGAAATTTCAAAGGCAAGCAATTCTCATGAAAAGGAATATGTTGTCACAGTTAATAATCAGGTAACAGAGAGCTTCTTAGATAAAATGAGAAGAGGTATGCATCTTGAGGAGCTTAATGCAGATACTATGCCATGCGTCTGCACAAAGACAGGAAACAGAGAATTTCATATTATTTTAAAGCAGGGATTAAACCGTCAGATTCGTCGTATGTGCGCAGCATGTGGCTATCGTGAAGAGACATTAAAGCGCATTCGCATCATGAACATTCATCTTGGAAATATTCCGCAGGGAAACTTCCGCAATGTGACTGACGCAGAGTTTGATAAATTGATCAAGGATTTGTAAATGCCAGGGTCGAAAAGTCACAAGCTGATCATGCTTACATGAATAGGCTTGTGACCTTGAGACCCGTTAAAACATGAGGATGCAGTGATTTTCGAAGAAAATCAGCGAATCCGAATGTTTTTAGAATTTCGAGAGTTACGAAGTAACGGAGAAATTCGTAGGCATTTAATTACAATAGTGATAGGAAAAGGCAGGTTTATTATGTCCGATTTGGAGCGTATGAAGGAGCTGGTAGAGCAGCTTGATGCGGCGGCGAGAGCATATTATCAGGAAAGCAAAGAGCTGATGAGCAATAAGGAATATGATGAGCTTTATGATGAGCTTGCCGCACTTGAAAAAAAGACTGGAACAGTGCTTGCAAAAAGCCCGACTGCACATGCCGGATATGAGGTATTAAGTGCACTTCCAAAAGAAAATCATCCATCACCAATGCTGTCTCTTGATAAGACGAAGGAAGTGTCGCAGCTTCAGGAATTTTTAAAAGATCAGACAGGCATACTTTCCTGGAAGCTTGATGGTCTTACTATTGTATTAACATATGAGAATGGTACATTGACAAAGGCTGTGACACGTGGAAATGGAATCACAGGAGAGGTTGTCACACAAAATGCCAGACAGTTTGAAAATCTTCCAGCTAAGATTCCATTTAAGGGGCGTCTGGTGCTGCGTGGTGAGGCAGTTATTTCCTATAAGGATTTTGAGCGAATCAACGAGGAAAATCCTGATGCG
>ERZ791830.591-NODE-591-length-33611-cov-77.413965_pt1 | contig 33611 bp, 40 predicted proteins | sample MGYA00509945_ERZ791830 | MGnify/ENA primary metagenome ERZ791830 (study PRJEB30046, sample SAMN00792021) | human gut metagenome | study: EMG produced TPA metagenomics assembly of the A metagenome-wide association study of gut microbiota in type 2...
ACTTGAAGGGAAATCATAAGCTCTTTGAAGAGGCCCCTCTCCAGGTTTAATGCTCCATCCTTTACCTCTTGCTCCACCAAGCCAAATATTGCAAGATGAGCTAGAGTAAAGATTGGGAAACATATCCTTTAATGGCTTATATGTATAAAGCTCAGGGAATTCGTTATAATATGTAATTATAAAGTCCTGTAAACGAGTCTTAAAGAAATCCGCCTTATCTCTATAATACTTCTTAATTTGATTTACTTGACTTGCTTCAGCAGCAATATCTTTCTCATCATCAGTTCTCATAACTCCAAAATTACCAAGCTTATAAGATATAGGAATTACTATCTCGCTAAGTACTTGATAAAGTAAATAAGGCTGAACATAATAGTCTAATAGCTCTTTATATCTGTAGTTATCAGAATCATCAATAGAATCACTTGGAAGTGGCTCAGGAGGTTCTATTGGATGAACTGGAGTATGAGGATCAATCCAATTAATACATTTCTTTTGTAATGCTTCCAATAGCTTAGTACCAATAGTTGACTGAAGCTCTACATCTTGGGCACTTGTGATGGCTGCTTGTAAATATTTACCCGATATATTGTTATCTAATGTAGAATTTGACTTTATATAGTCTTCTGAAATAAGCAGTACATTTCTATAGTTAAGTTGTTCCATCATAAATAAATTTATTGTTTTTATAAGGTCTATTTTCTTTTAAAGCTAAATATAATCCAGAACGTTCTCCATTAACTGATTTAACAGCTTCTTTCATTGAATTATATCTTGCAATAAAATTCCCATTCATATCAAATCTTAATATAGGCTTAACTCTAATAATTCGTCCTTTGGAAGCATTTCCAATTTTAATAAGTGTTTCCAAAGTATAGATTCCTTTCTTTCCTTTATTCCAGGGTGTTTTACCTTTTTTAGAATTTGACATTTTTGCTCTACTCTCATTAGAAAAAGAATACCCGTATGTACCTTCTCCTCCTGATGTTATATTGTAACCATTTTCAGGAGTATTTGTTTTATATTTATGTATCAATATCCTTTCTAATGTCTTAGCACAAGCTTCTGGTAAATTATCTTTAATTATGATATGTTCAAATCCATCTCAGCTATATTTTTGTATCGCTTTATAAAAGTAAGCTTGAGTAGAGTATCCATATCCATTTTTTCACCTAGCTTGCACACTTTGTCCAGTAATGCCAAAATATAGCTTATTGTTATACTTATTTATATGGCAATAAACAGTATAATTATTCAACATTTTGTTTGCTATCTTCTTGTCCATTTGGAGTTAAGCTAAAAGGAGTTATAGTTATTGAACCTTTCATTCCAAATATCTTATCAAATGTATCTACTATTTCGACCTGAATTGGTCTAACTACTGTACGATTATAAAGTTTAAAAGCTTCATTAAATTCTTGTTCGTTGAATCCACTTGAGTAGTTAAGGCCAAAAAGTACACTATTAGCTCTAAATGCGCAGAATATTTGCTCCCTTGTTCTTTCAGATAAAGCACTATATTTCTCATCAAAATCATCAGAGTCTAAACGCTCAATAGTAGTCTTATTTGTCTCATCATCATTATATGAAATAAGAACTCTACCAGCATTTTGAAATCCTGAGAATTTCTCATTAATATTCATCTCAATCTCTTCTTTAACTTCGTCTGTAGGCTGTCCATTATTAAAGTTAATGATAATATTACCCATAAATCCGTTATGAAGAGAATTTAGATGGAACTCATTAATATTCTTCTCAGTTTCGCAAGATAGGATAGCTGCACCATAAACAGGGACTGGATATACTTTTCTTGTTATATAGCCCTTATTATAAACAACACTTGTAGGATTATCATCTGAATAATTAAATTTTGGATATTTGATAGCTTTAATAGACCAAGCAGACCAATCATCGGCATAATAGAATACTTCATTCTTTTCATCAGAACGAATCTTCATAAAGTCAAGATGATAGATCTCTGAAACTCTACCTAACATATCTCTAATTATTTGTAAAGCATAACCTCCAAATATCATCTTATCAATAGTGATTTTTCTCATTATATCAACTATTGTTTCACCTTTCTTATTTACAGTTATTTCAAATCCTGGTGCATTACATACAACATCATTCCCAACAATAAAGTCAGCAGTCCCATTAATGATAGATTGAAGAGTAGCTACATTTAAGTATAAATCCCATAGATATAATGGATAGCGATTATCTTCTCCTCACATTATCATATCAGAACCTCTTTTCCTTGTTTCCGTTGGAAGAACGATGTTAGATTGAATAAAAGGATCTAGGGCTGACATCATTATTTTACTTTTGTGCCCATTCTCATTTGTAGCCTTTACATTGTTTATTTTTTCCATAAAGTACTCTGTTAATATTTTTATAACCACTTTTTTGTGCTTCTTTACAAGAATCTCATCTTTTAATAAAATTGCCGTCTAAATCTAATTGATTTACTGGTTTGCTTCACTTTTTACGTAGATTTTCTTTCTCCTCTTCAGTTCTATGTCTACCATACATACCATTCTTCTCTCCAGATCTAGATTCACTCATTTTCTTCCGAGTATCCTCACTACATTTTTGCACTCCTTTTTTATCCTTATTTCAGGGATCTTTCCCAATTGTACCTCCGCCTCCTAGAGTTGAATTATATCCATTTTTAAATGTATCATATAAAGCTATATATTTAATTTCAGATGCATCTAACTGTTTCTTTAACAACTCTTTTGAAGAACAGGAAAATATTTTAAGTATTTTATAATCTCAATTATCTATACCATATAATCTGATTGCTTTATGAAAGTGATCATTATAACTTCTTGAATTTGAATTAAAACTATCAGCACAATGTTGTTTCCATCTTATATCAAATGACCTACAAGTTTGTCCAATATACATTTTTCCTGTTACCTTAGAGCGGACCAAATATATTTCTCCAGTTTTATTTTCGCTCATAAGCCATATATTTGTTTTGTTTATCGTATTGGTATTTATTATTCTGATAATCTCCAACTCTTATTAGTCCTGAACTCAATACAGGTATAGGTTTACCAGCAACTAATATCTGTGTTCCTGTAGTAAGAGTATTTTCATAAGTTACCAGAATAACTGGATTACCATATAGCTCTGACTGCATAGGATTATTTACATCTACAATTACTTCAAGTTTATTTGGGTTACTAAACAGAATATACTGATATTCACCATCAGGCATATCATCAGATAATGTAATATCAAACTTATAGTAGATATTTTCAGCATAATTCTGATTTTCTAAGTTATATACATAAACTTCTTTAGTAATAGTATTCTGCATTAATATTGAATAATTCATATTTTGCAATAGTTTTACATTAATTTACATATCTTTTTCTTAAAATATAAACCAATTTACTAATGTATTAAAATAATTAAAGGAGACCTAAGCCTCCTTTAATGTCAAGTTTTTTACTCACTCAAAGTACTAAGAAAAAATAAAAACTGACAATTATGCTGACGCTAAAGTTCAGTTTTTAGAAGCAGCTAATGATTTCTGTTCCTCAGTAAGGGTATTATAAACAGCAGAATTAAATGTAATGGTCTGAGCTGTTTCCCCAGTTAAATCAATTACAGACTCCAATACATTATTAACAGAGGATTCAGTTAAACCAGATAAATTTGTTAAATTAAAGGACTTATTTGTCACAACCCCACCAAAATCAGTCAAATTTGGCATATAATAACTAGATCCGAATGTGTATCCAAATGCAGTACCCTCTAAAGCTGTATTATTAGCTATAGTTATTTTACCTAATGATTTTAAAGATGCACAATTCATAAACATCCTATTTGTTTGTCCACTACATTGAGGTGCATATATATCAGGTATTGTTTCTAATAATTCACAATTCTCAAATATGCCTGAAAGAGAAGTTGCTATTGAAAAATCCATAGTAGGTAATATTTTTAACCTTCTGCATCCATAGAAAGTTTGAACAAACTGTACAAGTTTTAAAGTGGCATTTATCTCAACTAAATGTTGACAATTATAAAATAATGAAGAACCATTAGAACTAGTACTATTTAATAAGGTTATTTTAGAAATTTGATTACTAGAAGAGTAAGAATGAAATAAATCATTCATAAGTTTATTCTGACAATCAAATGTAAAAGTATCTCCTGCACCTCATTCACAACCATAGAAAAAATAATTATAATTTGATTTGTTCATTATAAAATAATTTTCTAGTTTGTCTTCTCCGCCATCTCTAAATCTATGCATATTAGAAAAACTTAATGATATTGGAATAATACTTAAATCTATTTTTCCGCCACCTCCAGAAATCTGTCCTATCTTATCTGCATAACTTCTAAAGGTATCGGAATCTGATACAGCAACACCTTTAGCTACAATAGCATCTTTAATGGCACTCTTAGTACCTTCAAGATACGTTAATTTATCAGAAATTGTATTTGCCATATTATATATTTAAAATGACTTTATTCATTTGGAATTTCACCATTAATTGTATCAAGAGTAGTTGAAATATTACCAATCTGAGCTTGAACTGCTGAGATTTCTCCATCTAACTCTGTCATCTTTGTATTATATGCATCTGTAGTTACATAGTTTGATAACTCACTTTTATCTGCTTTAAGTGCAACTTCATCTTTAGTAGCTAATCCAGATACATCAGGAATCTTATTCTCTACAGCTGTAAGCTCTTCTTTAGTAGCAAAATCACTAGTATCAGGAATTTCTGCTTTAGTTGCATAATTACTTAAATCTACAGATAGTTGCAAACCTTCTCCATTTCTATGTAAAGATAGAGGTTGATTAGCTTGGAATACTTCCATCTTAGAAGTTTCTAACTCCTCAACTTCCCCTTTAAGATTAGTAATCTCAGTATTAATTGGAGCAAGTTTAGCATCAATAGATTGATCTACTAAAGGTGGAACTTGATCTTCAATACTTTCTGTTACTTTAGTATTAATTAACTCTTCTGCTTTCTCTTCAGAAATGTAATTACCTTTAGGTTGGAATCTTTCATCTGCTTCAATCTTAGTATAAGAGCCAACAGGAAGTTGTCCAGACTCGATACCACATTTCTTACTTACATAGAAAGTTTGTGTATTTTTAGTATTCTTAAGTATAATCATCGTTATTTAACTTTTATTGATTCTTCATACTCTTTTGAAGCTGTTTTAGCAGTTTCTTTATATTCAGAATCCTGCTCTAATGTTATCTCTCTTAAATGTTCTAAATCACAATTTAATGGACAAATACACTCTTTAAATGAGTTATACCCTTTAATATCCATTTCGTCTTTATAGTTAGTAAGAAGCATATTATCTTCAGGTTTAACTACTTTATACTTTTCTTTAATTTCAATTTTCATAGTGTATTTAATTAGAATATGATATTGTTCATCCTTTAGAAACTATCTGGGCTTTTTGATCTTCAGTTAAAGAGTCAAAGATTACTTTATTAAAAACAATAGTAGGATTCTTAGATGCGTCTGAATATAGTCCTTCTATTATATTATTTATAGATTGAACAGTAAGTGCAGGTAATCCTCCTAAATGCAATGTATATGTACTCATAGTGACTCCCTTCCCAATATTTGTAAAACCTCCAATATCTGTAAGTAGGGTGAAATCTTTAGATTCTTGATCTCTCTCATCATCAGTTCTGAATAAATCAGAAAAATTACTCCAGTTACTTGCATCATATTGCGGAACAGATTGAAGCCTATAACAGTACCTAAACATTTGATAAACAGTAACTTTTTTAGTTGAAGAAAAAGTTATCTGAGGTGCTGTTTTTAATTGTTCTGAATATCTAAATAATCCAGTACAATCTACAGCATTAGATAGATCTAATGGATCTATTTCTGTAGCTCCAATTCCAGATAAGGCACCATACATACTCTTTTTACCAATAAAAATATCAGGTAATATATATGTTAAACTACGACATCCAGCAAATAAATAATACAAATCAGTATCTGTATTTTCAGTAATATATTTTTGAGCATCTATAGATGTAGTTAACTGATACCGTAATGATGAATATGCTCTAAATATAGAAGTTTTTGGGTTAGATGAAGTAGGATTTATATATCAACTAATAACATCTGGATTATTACATTCTGTAATTATTGAATTTACACTTCCTAAATATTGTCTTGCAACTGCTTTACGAAAAGTATCATCTATAAATGGAATTGGAGGACAAGGCCAGACTTTGGTACTGCCAACATAAATAGCAGTACCTTGTCTGTCACCTACATAAAATGTTTTTAAATCATCTCTAATATTCATATTATTCTACAATTAAATATTGTGTATTAGGATCTTTAGTAGATAATCTATCATACTCTGATTGAGTTACCACAAGAATAGTATGAACTTGTGGTTGAGTTCCACTTCCATAAGTAACTGGATTAGAAACACTCTCAATATCTATATTTCCACTACCTAACAAGCTTTCTCCATTAACTGTCTTGATATTTGTTCCGCTAACTAAAGTGTCTTGTTTATTTCCTAATCCTGCATTTAATTCAGTTTCTGTAACATATTCATCAGGAATAGAAGTTAAAAATCCACTATCATTAGTAAGCTCAGATGTCTTAGTTGGTACACCTAAATCCTCAAGACTCTTATTACCACTAAGTTCAACAGAATTGATTTGAGGCTTATTGGTCAATTGATTATAATCAGTAGTACCTCCTGAAATATCTAAGTTACCAGAACCAAGAATATCCTGTCCATTTATGGTTTTTATATTAGTCCCAGAGACTAATTGCTCCTGATAATTATGATAACTAGTATCTGCTGATACTCCAGTTGGAGTAATAGTAGTTTGAACAAGAGTATGATTAGCTGTAGTACTTTCAAAATGGAAAGTAGCTTGAATATTTTCTCCTGAAACAAAACATACTTCTGGAGCTGCTATATCACCATAACCTAGAATATTTACATAATAAAGCTCAAATGGTGTTTTATTAGCTATAGCATTCTTAACAGCAGCGAAATCTCCAGAAAGATGAGTAGTGGAATTTATAAATAGAAATGGAATATTAGAACCACTTTCAATTTCTATATTACCTTCTCCAAGTAAAGACTGACTATTGATTGTTTTGATATTAGTTCCACTTACAAGTAAGTCTTGCTTAGTAGCCATCTCTTTATCAAGAGCATCTATCTTATTTCCATCTTCTTCTTGCTTTGTTTTAATAATTGATATATCTGAAGTATTAGTTGCTACTTGAGTAGATAAAGATTCTACTACAGAAGAATCAGCTTTACCAGCAAGTTCTGTTTTTGTTGCATAATCTCCTACAGGCTGTTTAGTAGCAAGCTGCTCATCAACATAAGTCTTATCTGCTTTACCTGCTAAATCTCCAGAAACCTCTGTTTCAGTTACAAAGTTAGAATCATTAGTAAGCTCACTAACTTTAGTTGGAATATCACTCTTTAAAGCATAATCTCCTTTATCTTGTTTTGCATCAATCTTACTTTGTAAAGAAGATCTTAGAGTCTCAATTTCCTCATTAACTGAATCGTTAGTTGCATAATCACCAACTGGTTGGTATCCAGATAAATCTACAGATAACTGAGTCTTATCTCCATTAAAAGCTAATGGAGCTTGAGGAGCAAATACTCCTTGTTTTTCCTCAAGTTTGGCATCTACTTCTTCTTTAGTATATCCTTTATTAGTAAGATCAACCTCAGTAACTTTAACAGTCATATTACCATTATTTACTAAGATTGCATTAATAACTACTAATACACCATTATCTTGGAAATAATAGCCATATAAATCAATAGTTTCGGGATGCTCAATAGTTGCAACAGGAATAACTATAATATCACCTTTATATGTAATCTGGCAGAATAAATAGAAGTCCAGATTAGTTCTAATAAAGTCATAGATATGTTTCTGTCTTACAGGATCATTCTCATCTAAATTAAGTAAGAAATGATTCTCAAAAGCAGAGATTACATTATCTATAATAGATATATTCTTTCCTGCTGTAAGCGTTTCCTGTTTTGAAGCTATCTCTTTATTAATAGCTGTATTTAAAGCATCAATTTCAGCTTTGGTATATTTATCTGCTAATTGTGCATATAGAGGACCATTAACAATACCAGCTTGGTTAGTCTCTGTATTATATATTGGAAGTTCAACTGCTTCTCCAGTTTGATTACCAAATACAGGAGCTAAAGTAACTTTAGATGGGACTGATTGAATATTAATGGCAGGTACGATTGAAGCTGCTCCAGATAATTCAGTTCCATTTAAAGATGGTTTGTTACGAATAGTATTATAATCTGCAGAAATAGTATTCTCTTCAATTACTATACCATCACCTTGGTTTAATTTATTCTGTTTAGAATTTAATGCACTTTCAGTAGCTTCTTTTGTAAGATAATTATCTTCAACTCATTTTTCAGTAGCATATCCATCTAAGCTACTAATAAACCCACTATCATTAGTTAATTGTGAAGTTTTTGTTGGTATCTCAGATTTATCGGCTTTATTGGCAACTGCATCTGAAATTTCAGTTGTAACCTCTTCTTTAGTTGGATAATCAGCTAATCGTTCAGTTATCTGATTATCAATATTTTCAGCACTTGGAATAGTACTCTTTATTTGCTCTAACTCAGAATTAATAGTAACAATATCTTCAGATGACGCTAATCCCAACTCTTCTGAAGTCATATTACCATTTAACTCAATACTATTGATCTCAGGTTTATCCTGAAGATCAAAATAGCTATTAGTAGCTAACTGAGAACCATCCATAACCTTAACTTCATCATCCTTGTCAATAACAATAACTTTAGTCACATTTGACTTATCTATTGTTTCAACTTCAAGGACATTAAGATAAGGAAGAATTGTCTTTTCAGTTTCGTTTGTCATATTATTTTTCTATAAAATATAAATTATTCATTATGTGGTATATAAACAAAATAAGGGGCAAGTAAATTAATACTCGCCCCTCTTCTGTTGTTAAGCACCTACAACACTTTGAATAGCTTCAGCACTCAACTCATAAGGATATGATTCAGAGTCAGTAGCTAAAGTCAGCGTATAAGCGTTCTGATCACCTTTTGCAGTACCAGTAACACCCGTACCAGCGGAAGCGCTTACATAATCATCTTTTCCTAAGAACCAATATTTGCCATTAGAATCTTCTACAACAACTACAAGTTGTCCAATAGAAAGAGCAGCAATCTCGATTCTTTTCTTAGTCTCCATCTTTGTAAATACAAGAGCAAGCTCATTACTTACATAGTTGGTTCCTGCAGTTTCGTCAACGTTCAATGTTGAGGTTAGAGAACCAGTACCTTTGCGGAATTGGTAATTATACCATTTAGCATCTGCTTCAAGAGTAATAGCTGAGATTTGATTAGTCTCATCATCTACAGTTACACTCTTAACATTATCGTACTGAGTAATCCATACCTGTTTGATACCACCAAGCGAAGATTCGCAATCCAGGGTAATACCAGCGATAGTTATTAAACAAGCCATATAATTTCAATCTTATTTAAAGTTAAACTCTATTGAAATTAGGCTTTGGCACCAAGAACTACCTCATCAGGGAATGCAACCTGTACGCCAGCGTTAAATTCAATAGCTAATCTAAATTCGCGGAAATCTTGTGAATACCACAATTCAAACTTCTCTTCATCGTTCATCATATCGCAACCATAGAAGAAGTTCTTATCTAACTGACCAGCAACAATCTTATCAGTTCCATTAAGACCATTAACAGCGATTACTTTAACCTGCGAACCAGGAAGCATAATCTCACCGTTAAGATTCTCACCACTATAATGGTAGTAGTTCTTAGCAACTAACTCCTGGATAAATTTACGGAAAGTATCACTACCAACTAAGATAGAAGCACCATCCAGAACCTTCTCAGGAATAGCGTTATAAACAGTCATAATGTCATCGTAAGCAGAAGTACCAGTAATCGCTACATCAACAGTACCAGCAGCATCTTTTAAGATCTTTAACAGACCATCAAAATACTTCAGGTTATTTATTTCAGAAGCAGTATCACCCTGCCAAATAGCAGTCTCAATAGCAGCCTTAACATTCTCAACTACTGCATTTACGAAATCCTCTTCAAAAGGAAGCGTCTTCTGACCAGCAGCTACTCGTACTTGATACTGAGTCCAGTATTTAAGCATCTCTTTATCACAATATGCCATATTGATCTTAATATTACCAGTAGCCAGAATTCTCTGAGAAAGAGTCTGAGTTCCAGCTTCATTCCAACCACAAGCTAGGCCATCGCCAAACTGAATAGCAGTTGATAACAGGTTAAGAGCAGCACTAGTTTTGATGTCAGTTTGAAGATTGAACAACGAAGCACTCTTAGCCTTTAATACAGCCTCTTTTATCAATGGAAGCCTGCGCTGTTCTACGTAACTAGTTAAACTCGTCATTACGGGGTTTGCCATACTTAAAAATTTTTTTAATTGTTATACTTAAATATTTTACCTTTATGCTGTTTATATTTTCCGTTTAATACTCTAAGAATAGAGCTTTTACAGTATCCATCTAAAACAGCATTTTTAATTGAAGGATAAGTTTTAATTATATTTCCTTCTAAATCTAGCATAATGATTGATTTAGTACCTTTATTTATATGAGATTCAGACATCCTTTTTCTTGTCTCTGAAGTAAACTCTCTATTTATAGCTATATTTTTAAGTCTTTCTGTAGTTTCAGCATTATATACTCCCGTTTTGTGTTTATTTCAGGGATTACGACCTTTGCAAGATTCTGATATTTTAATAGCTATTTCTGGAGTCATTCCTCCATAACCTCCTGGTTTAAGATTTAAACATCTCTTATCGGTGTTATAACAATCGCCTATAATATCAGCTTCTCTTAAAGCATTATCTTTTGAAGAATCATTAAATTCAATTATAACTTTTCTGTAAGTAACATCTTTAATCTTGCCATATTTACTATAGTAATTAGTAAGAATAGTGCCACTTCCTGCATAGCTATTATTAAATGGATCTTCATCAGTACTATGCTTGCCTATATAGTAAGTGTTTTCCCATCCAGGCATTAAAGGCTGAATTTCATAAATATAATGGTACATTACTCAAACATTCCTTGGATATTTTTAAGCTTTTTATCAATAACAGGATTACCAGTCATTATTGAAGCTTTGCCTTCTATCTGTTCCTCAGCTGAAAATGCAGCACTCATTTTGCTCATCTTTTCAACCGTCTTTTCTGTAGCTTCAGATTTACCCTCTAATTCAGCTACTTTCTTAACAAGCTTATCAACAATGTCATAAAGCTCATTAATTTCGCGATGAATTGCATCAATTGCATCAGTTACAGTTTCTTTGTCACCATCAGTAGCTACTTCAGGATCAACTGGCTCTTCAGCAGTTTCTATCTTGCGTTTTCCACAAGCAGCATCAACTTCTGCTTTAGCTGCTTCTTCTGGATCAACCTCAGCTTTAGGATCAGTTACAGACTCTACTTTACCGTCTTTAACAACAATTGTCTTTCCATCCTCAGTTACATACTCACCATCCTCAGCAGGTTTGTATTCTCCGTTCTCATCCTGAACATATACATCCATACCAGCGCGTAAGTCTTCATCTGAATCCCAAGTAAGTACACCACTTGATGTCTTTAGATCCGTAAAATTAGACAGCATTCTCGCTAACTCCAATTTAATTTTAGTGAATTTACTCATACTTAAATTTAAAATTTTTATGATAGTTTTGTTTACCTTTGCAACATCTTATAATAGCACTATGATCAAATTTATCCTCTCGTTCAGCATCCATCGAAGAATCCCAAGTTTTTATATAAACATCATTCAAATCTGTTTGAATTATACGTTTACTTACTTTTTGCCTGGATTCTTTACTCTGTACAGAACCTAAACGTACTAATCTAAGCTTATCTTTTGTTTCATCGCTTATAATCCTTCCTCTCTGTTTTGCAGACATTTTATTTCTAGATTCGATTGTATGAATCTGTCCTTTATTGCCTCCTCCACCTAATGTAAGATTATAACCATTTGAATAAGTATCAAATAATTTAATATATCTCATTTCTGCTTCATCCAGTTTTGTTCTTAGTAATTCAGCTGTTGAACAGCAAAATACTTGCAGAATATCCCATTTAAAGGAATCAAAACCATAATACTGAATTGCATTATGAAATTTATCATTCTTAGTTCTGTACTTATGTTCTTTTTGTCTGCGACTAAAATCATTAGTCTGCCCAACATATTTTGCACCATTAGTTTGATTGGTTGCTAAGTATATACATCCACTATACATTAACCTCTTTTTAATGTTTAACTCTTTTTATCTTCTTAATCATATTAAGGATCTCTTTTATTTCGTCATATTCATCAGACTTTCTCTCTAAAGTAAATAAACCTTCAATTGAGAACCCTTTAAACTTACCAGCTTTAATTGCATCTCAAATAACTTGATTATCTACTTTATAAGTGGCAAATAAAGAACCATCAGGAACATCCTGGAATTCAACTGGAGATATTCCTCTATTAATATCCTTTACATAGATTTCTTGTAGAGTAATTCCATTTAAATCAGAATCTTCTAAATGTTCAATATTTACATCTGTAGTTCTCTTATCATACAGCATCTTCTCTGCCATTTTACGAAGAGTTTCCTTATCATACTGTATGTAGTATTCTCCGAGTTTCTCATCTCGTCTGAAAATTGGAGTATCACTTAACATTAAGCAAGATGTTACTAAATGCTTATCTTCATCCATCGAGAACTTCTGAGAATTACTAAAAGCAACCCAGTTAACTTGTGTAGCTGGTTTACTTGTTAAAGCAACATATTCTATTCCATCACAATCATCAGTAATCACTGCCTGAAATAATGGAAGATCATTATAAGTAATTTCCATTTTTATTAATATATAGCACTTTATAAATTTGTAATATTGTTACAATCTTTTATTTTTATATATTTATATACTATCAAATGTCAAGTTTTTTACTCAAATTTGTATCTAAGATAAATAAATTTTGACATAGCACTACTATATAAGCACTGATAATCAGCAACTTACATAGTAGTGTGTCATAAATTTTACTCACTTTAGAAACTTGCATTTGATTCTGTAACTGCTACCTTAGTTTGAGCTGAAGTAATGTCAGATTCAACAACATAACACTTAACAGGTTCATTTAAAAGGTCAGTTTCTTTATCTCCAAGTAAGTTTCGAGTATATTCAACAGGAGCTGTATTTAAAGCAGCAGGTGCTGCAACAGATGCAGAAGCAGAAGATGCAGATGCTCCACTAGTTTCATCTACCTCTCAAATCTTTTTAACATTAGCAATACCAGCAACAACTGCAGCTGCAGCTGCAGCAATACCTAAAGCAGGACCTACAATAGGAATTCCTGCCATAGCAGAGTATGCGCTATTTGCTGCTGAATAAGTGTCAATTAATGCTTGAGCAGTAGCAAATCCTTTACCTACTTTACTTTCCTCTCCCCAAATACTTGCCATACTTCCTGCAATGCTTGAAGCTACAGATAAAGTTCCCTGTAAAGCTTGCTGCCTTGCTTTTTGAAGATTTTGATAAGCCTGAGTATTTGCCTGTTCATTAGCTAATTGAGCATCTGATAAGGCCATATTATTCTCAGTAAGAGTTCTTTGAATTTCCTCTTTTTGTTCAGCAGTTAATTGTTCATTCATTAATTGCTGATTTAATAAGGCATTCTCTTGCTCTATTCTACCTTGAGTTAATGAGAGTAAGTTGTTATTGTATTCAATTTGAGCATTGTATTGATTCTCTAAGTCCTCTCTACTCTGATATGTAAATTTATAACCAGTCCCTTCATAATCTCCAGCCAATCCAAATGCTTTCGATATACCTTGAGTATAAGTAGTCTGAAAGGTCTGCTCTCTTGGCTCTCTCAAATTACTTGTAGAAGATAAATCTCTAATCCTTTTTAATTCAGACTGTAGATCATTCCAAGCTTTATCTGCATCTGCTTTACGCTTAGCTTCTTCATCAGCTCTAGCTTTATCTCTAATCTTTTTAAGTTCTTCCTGATGCCAAGCTTCTACCTCTTCAATTCCCCTATTATACTTAATAGCTAATGCTAATAGTCTAATATATTCATCTTCAAGTTCATCTACTGGATCTTTATCCTCTAATCTCTTTTGAAGCCATTCATCAAATTCATTAATTACCTTCTTAGCTTCAGTAGTGTTCTTTGTAATAGTTGGAATATTAAAGAATCCACCATACTTTTTATTAGTATCTGCTACATCCTCAAATAGCTTTTTAAGCCTTTTCTCAATGTCTTTATTTAAATCATCCAACTGTTTATAAGTATTCTCTTTATTTTGCTTTGTATACTCATAAATTGTATTTGAATAATCTTTTCAGAACATTGCTGTAGCTTTAAAAGCCTGCCAAGCAGATGCCTCTCCAAAACTTGTATCAGAAATTTGATTCTCCAGTTCAGTACGTTTGTTTAAATACTCCTCATAAAGTTTAATTGCAGCCTGTTCAATAGCCTGAGCTTTTGCTCTTGCACTTAATGCTTCTACATAATTACCAGTATTATTTACAAACGCATCTTCTGCAGTCTTTACATCAGTGATATTTAAACCAGTCTCTTTAATCTTATCGGAATATTGCTCTATAAACTTACGCTTAGCATCTGCAGAATCTCCAACCCTTTCGTAAGCTATTTGGAGCTCTCTAAAGATAGCTATAGATTTAGAAGCAATCTGATTAGTAGTATCTGTAATAGACTTTCTAAATTCAGCAGCCTCCTTTTCAGCTGATTTTATTGAGGATATATACTCTATTATCTTATTAATAGCTAATCCAATAGCTGTAGCTAATGCAATTCATACAGTTACATTACCAATAGTTTTAAGTGCAGTTTTAACTTTACCTACTCCAGAAGCAGCTTGTTCTGAAGCTTCAGCCATTGCTTTCTGAGCCTCTGCCCCTTTTCGCAAAGTTGGAATGCCTTTTTCTACATTTTCCTTTAATTCAGCAAGATCTACACCTAAACGTTTAGCAGCTTTCTGCATTCTCTCTGCTGGAGTTCCAGTCTCTTTTGCTGCTTCCTTTAAAAATTCAGCAACTGTAGTAAATGTAGGTTTTACTTCTTCAAAGGACTTTTTTGCAGTTTCTCCTAATTTACCTATAATCGGAATCGTATTAGATACACTCTTATTAGTAGCAGATATTTCAGCAGGAGTGCCCATTACTCCTTGAATCATACCTCCTTTAAAATTAATATTGGTGCCTTCTAAATCCTTGACTACTTTAGAGATATTACCTAATTCAGTTCCAACATTACCAACAGATGTGCCAATGCCATTAAGCTTAGATGCATCAATCTGATTAAGATTTTTGGCAGCATTATTCAACCCTGTATTAAATGGAGAAATAAAATCAGTTAATTTCTTAAACCAATTACCTAAAGTGGGCAATTCTTCTAATAAATCTTTTATACCTCCAATACCTTGTACTAATGCAATAGATGACTGTAACTTAACCATTACTTTAGTTAAATCCTCAGATTCTTTCCCAAATAAAGTAATAGCAGCAGTTGCAGCACCATATCCACTAGCTAAGCCAGTGGATATTTTAGCTACACTTTCAAACCTTTGAGCAGTAGTTCTTGAAGATCTTGCTATCTGCTCATTAATTTTATTGAACTCTGATTGTCTTTTACCTAGTAATGCAAGAGTTTCATTATATTCCTTAGTACCAATCTCTAAATCATTCAGAGAACTAGATAATGCGTCAATATCTTTCTTTAAAGAGTTTATTGACTTATTACTTGACTTAGTATCAATACTAATTACTTTTTTAATTTCTGTTTGTGCCATTAGATTGTAATATTTTTAACAGTATCTTCTGTTAGTGTTAAATTCTCTGTATATTTAATTGTTCCTGTCGGTCCATCAGTCACTTCAAATTTAAACTGAACACCTTTTTGAGCATATATTCTATAATTTCCATTATCCTGCATATAAGCCACATTCAAGAAGTTATCGTTTTCTGTAAGTATCTGATTTACCCCAGTTGGTATAGTGCCACTTGGAGTTTCTAATTTGCCTGTAATAAGAACAGCTTTATTTGGGTCTGGAGTTTGAGTAAACATACATTTAGGACCATCTACGCCTCCTTGTTTATAAAGACTAAAGTAGAAACTTCTTTGGTCATATTTAGTATTCTCATTATAAGTAACTGTTAATTCTGTTTCTCCAGGTTGCCCAGATTCAGGTGTAATGCTTACAATTTCATTTGGACTATATCATCCTAATTCCAAGGAATATTAGAAGTAACTGTAATCTTTTTAGTCCCAGCTTTATAATCTACAACTGGATCTGAATCGTCAAATGATATATATTCACCTAAATCCTGAACTCCAGCTAAATAACTATTAATATCTTGAACTTTAATAAATTCACATCTAACAGTAGAATCTGAATTAATATCATAAGCATCTATCTTATTAAGTACCCAGTATGAATCTTCAAAATAATAGAATTGTCTAAGTAGATCATATTTAACATCTAAATCATCTAATCTTACAAAGCAGGTGACTTTTTTAGTATTTACATCAAATTGATCATTATAAAACTCATTCCAGAATCTACTATATAAAGTAGATTGTTCCAAATAACTAACTTTATCAATATATATTTCTCTTGGAACTCCAAAATCTCAAGATGAAGATATGAAGTTACTTGAAATAGTATATCTTATAAATTGTGGTAATGTAGTTCTTTTAATTGCAATTTTTGATCCTGCAGAATTATTTTCACTATTAGTATAGATATAACAAGGTTCACCATCATTAAGAACTGACATTTCAGTAACATCATCTGTAATCCAATAATTAATTGGATTGCCAGCTATATCATTCATACTAACTGTATCATTATAAAACAATAAAGCACTCTTTATTTCCTCAAGACTCTGTTCATTATTGTCTAATGTGTAAAAACAAGTTTTTGCAAATATATCATTTCCAGGAACATCTCACCATTCTGTAGTCTTTCCTTGATCTATAAAATTAGCTCCATATAAATCCTGATCACTAGTTTTTACTTCTGTAGAAGTTCTATTAAATAAACTATATGTAATATTATCATTCATAAATGCAGGTACATAAGTATTTCCAGAATTAAAGAAATTTCTAAAATACTTGTCTGCATCTCTAGCAGATACCACATTTTGAAATATATTTCCAGAATATAAATCAGTATTATCACTATTAAAATTGTATCCAGTATTTAATCTTTGCTGACCATAGTCTATATCATACTGTCTATCATACTTCTTAGCATAATACGTTTCTGGAGTTTCTAATGACATAGTATATCACTTTTTATCAAATAATATTGGATTTACATTAAAGTCTTTAGAATAATCAATTCTTTTACTCCAATCTGAAATTACATTCTTAAAAAAGTTATTTCTAGTATATATTCTAATTGTTTTACTATCAATATCTTTTGTAAAATATAATCCAAATAGTTTTGCATAACTTAATAAGTAATCAACAGGAGATTGTTCTGTCTTTAATAATTTCTGCTTAGTAATTAAAGCATCAGAAGTAACTGCTGAAGGCCAAGAAGCTTTTAGGGTATATTGAGTTTCATCATATAAAAATTCTGACCATCCAGCCACTCTATTTGCTGTGACATTATTAGGATGCATATTATCTGATTGTCATACTGCATCTTGATTGTATAAATTCTCAGTTCTTCTTGCAATTTGTATATTCACTAAAATCTTATTGACTTTAGGCATATCTTTTACAGTAAATCTGAAAGTATTAGTATTATTATCACTTTTAAAATAATACCTATTTCCACTATCTTTTACAAAATGCCCATAAATAGCTTCTACAGGTGCATCAGTTAATGGATAATAATTAAACCAAGTGCCAGGCCCAGATTGAACTTGAGTATTTATTTTATTTGTAAAGTTATATAAAGGAGAATATGCAATAGGTTTACTCCCAGTATCCTCAGCATCATATATCAATATCTGTGCTGTTACTGATGTTCTGTAAGGATCATTCCTATAATCTATATTTCCAGCTCTTCCGTTCCTTACATAAGATAAATATAAATCATTACCTGCTGAAACATTTGCATTATAAAATAGCTGAAAATCAACATTAATATTAACAAGAGTATTAGCTGGAGTTGCAGATAAATCAATTACTTGTCCTTCACCAGGTACTATTACATCACTCCCTGTAACACTAAATCTTCCTCAGTTTACTGAAGTAGTTGTTCCTCCAGGTTTTAATCCACACCAAAACAAATCATTATATTTAGTAAGTTTAGCATTCTCTGTAATATTATCTGATTCTTCATCTTCAGTAGATCCTAATAAAGGTAATGCAACAAACGCTTTATTTCAATATGGATTTGAATAATTAAAGAAACTATCATCAAATATCACATCATATCCAGAATTCTCTTTTCTACATATAGTTTCTATTAACTTACTTAATTTTAAAGCTGGCCTTTGCATATAACTTCTAAGATCTCTCATCTCCCATTCTGTATATGCTCTATTTAATTTAGCTAATCCATATCCATTATAAGGTGTGTATGTAGTTCCTGAATCGGTCTTACTAGTAGGAAATAAATTATCTCCATTAGTATTTATTAAACAAGTTTCATTATCAAAGTTTTCATATAAACCGTTATATGCAGGAATAAATGTTAAAAAATCATAAATTTGACTTCCGTCATTTACTTTACTCCAATTAAAACAAGTATTTACAAAATCTTTATTAATGTGGAAATTCATTTCAGTATCGGTAGGAAGTACATTACCATCCTCATCAGTTACAAAGTATTGTAAATCAGCTAGAGTTCTAATAGTGCCATCTTCTTTATATTTAAGTCCATAAAAGAAATCTCCCAATCCTCCATATAAAGTAATATTATAAGTAATAACTGCTTGCTTTATAGAGATGCTATTTAACTGCATATATCCTGATTCAACTAAATATCCATTATTATAGATTCCAAAGTCAACTCTTTTTGAAGGATCAAAATATACTCCAGAGAAATTACCTTCTTTTATATGGAGAAATCTATCTAACTTATAAATCTCTCCAAAAATCTTATTATTGTTTTTTGTGCTAGGTATAGAAATCGTTTTACTAAACGAGTTCTTGACTATAGTGGGGTTTTGGAAATCCTCAACAGTATATGTTATAGGAAGACTAATTCCCTCACTACAGTCAACCTCTTTATTTGCAATAAATAATTTAATATTCTTTCTCATAATTATTTACGATAAGTATCTTGAGAAGCTTCTACATTAATTGTATAGTAGAACTTATTCTTACCTTGATTAGTATAAGTTTTATATTCACAATTTGTATCTGTAATTAATACTGGAGTAATAGTATTATCTTTAAGATTATGCAAATATACTTTAGTACTTTCAATTAAATTAAACATCTTAGAAGCTTGAATATCATTTAAATAACCAGTATAAAGAATCCAGCTTGAAGTTATAGTATTTAAATACTTATTCCTTGCAAATTCTTGAGATGTATTTAATACTTTGCGAGTATATGTTTCAGATTTAATTTCATCAGTCTTTCTAACATTACCCTCAACAAGTAATGAATCCCATCCTCCTGCTGAATTAGTATAATATAACACATAATCTTTACCTGTGGTATCTATATCATATCTAATCTGTCTATCACTAATATTTCCGTCTTCTACAAATCCTACTATTAAATAGCTCCCACAAGGCCATAGTTTATTGCTTAAATCTTCTGTATATGTATATCCATTAATTCCAGAATTTAAACTAATATCTATAGCAGTTGATGTTCCATCTATATAAAAGAATCTATTAACAACTCCCGTTCCAGTTGGTAAAATTCAACTTGCTACTAAATATTGTCTTGGATCAACTAAACCAGTAATAGGATCACTTAACATAGTGCCTTTAGTCAAATCTCTATCTTTATAACTCCAATCATTGAAAAAAGTAATTGGTTTCTCATTTCCAGATGAAGTTATTAATGTAAATGGTTTTAAATATTCTGGAGATACTATTGTTTTTGAAGTATTAAATATAATCCCATTAGATAGATAATTTTCAGCAACATTATTTAATAAAAACTCTACTCTATCAGTTTCTGGATATTTATAAGCTTTTCCAGCATAGACCATATCCCCTGCATAATCTAAATGATATTCAATAAAATCAGAACTGATAATTTCTTCCCAAACATAATCTTTCCAAATAGGAGATATATCAGATTTAACAGATTGTGTAATATTAATAGATAAATTAATAATACTTGAACTATTCTTTATAACAGATACTCCAATAGTTGCTTGTCTAGAAGATAAACCTGAATTTTCTGCAATGTTCAAACTAATAGTTGCTACACCTTGAGGATTCACAGTTATCTTCTGTCCACTAATCCAACCTACAGGAATGCTAAATACAACATCATCTAAGTTGTTTGAGCCTGTACCAGTTATATTTAATGTAGATGCAGTCCAACTTACTTCATAATTAGTATTAGGAATCACCAAAGACGTTGCAGCTTGTTTAATTGGAACTGTAGCTTCAAGATTATAACCTCCAGAAGTTGTTGCAGTAACCATTGCACTAAACTCCAAATTATTAGTAGTTTTATTCTCTGGAACAGTTAATACAAAATAGTTATCAACACTATCCTTTTTAATATTACTAGCTTGTGGACAGGTAACATTAAATGAAGTAATAGTTTCTTCTGTTTTAGTTGTACTTAAATGAAATTCTTCAGTAACAAAAGCAGCTGCTCCATAAGTTCCAGAAGAAGGAGTTACTACTAACTTTAAATCTTCAGGAGTATTACTCTTTTCAATCTTAAAGCCATAACTATAACTAATAAATTTATTAGTATCATAATAAGCCCCTAATTGGATAGTTGCAGTTAAATCAGTATTTCATTGAGTATTAGCTCTTACTGTAACTTTAAACTTAATAGAGCAAGAATCTCAATCCAGAACTTCCATATTAACTAAAGCTGTAGCATTAACAACTGCTGCATCTCATTTAATAATATCTGATCTATTTAATATATACTCTACTGTATATTCTCCACCAGTATTTGGTACTTTAATGGTGCCATTAGCAGGATAATATCCAGGAGCTTTACTATGTAAATTAATTGGTAAATCTTCCTCTAATAAAGTAGTAATGCCTCTAGGATAAAAATGAAATACAGTAGAAGAATCAGTAGTTATTGTTGTAGGAGATAAAAATTGTATTGTACATCCTTCTTTACTTGGATCCTGTATAGTTACATTTAAAGGCCCTTCTTCAGTATAATCATCTCCCCAAGTCCAATAATCATATTCTCCAGTAATTCCCCATCCAGGATTATTCCATTTAACAGGAAAACTCCTTGATGCATTATATATTCCTAATTTACTTGGTATAAATGCCATTTTTAAAAGTTTTTAAATAAATAATAATCTACTTGTCCTTGTAAGTCTTTAGTTATAGCATCATCAAGAAGTTCCATATAGTTGTTCTCTATATATTCTAGAGTATTAGCAAGTGGATGTTTTCCTTGAGTTCCTTGAAGATGTATCTTTCTTCCAATTAAATATGCAAGTTGATCTACAGTAGGTAACTTGCCATTATAAGGTCTTGGAATTACTGGCTTAGTTTTAATCCAACTCTTTATATCAGATAATGGAGGAAATTTACCAGCAGCTCTGCCTTCTTCAACATATTCTCAATAATCTAATAAGCTAAAATTAACCTCATATTCTCCATCTTGAGTCTCAACTATATAGTTTAAACTATTACCTAATGCTCCAGTGTCATCAGATCTGGTTTTAACTAATTCCTGTCTATAAAGAGAAATTATAAGATCTCCTCACTTCCTTAATAGCTCACTTAAATTTGAGAACTTTAATTCTTGAATATTCATTTTTGTTAAAATATATTATTTTATATATTAGCAGCTAATGAAAATAGGGAGGTTTACTCCCTATTTTATATGTAACTTTTTTATATTATCTTAGTACAAAATATGAGTAAAAAGGTTACAGTTAATGTTTTCTTTTTCATTCTTCAATCTGTCTATTTTCTTCATTAGCTTTATCTATAACATAGCATATAATGTTAAGAAACTCTTTAATCTGCATATCATATATCTGATGTCAATTAAATCTGGTAACTTCACTTACCTTATCTATTCAGATAATTCAGCTTCATTTTTGAGTAAAAGGATTAATCGTCTCGTCTGTATTAAGCTCTTCAGAAGTTTCCTCCTTTCCAGTTTGTCCCTGGTTTTCCTTAGTCTCTTCTTCATCTCCCTTTCCGAAGAGTGTAGGGTACTCAGCGTTGATACTTGCAATAAGTTTACAAAAAAAAACATTATGTCTGAAAATATATCTATTGTTAGATGAGTATTTAAGAATTCTGCCTCATCAATAGGGTCATAATCTTCTCCATACTTCTTTCCATTAGGTAGTAAGAAACAAGCTGCTAGATTAGGCATAAAATCATCATACTGCTTATAAAAATTCTGAAAGTCAATATATTGACTGGCCGTCATCTTATTAACATTAAAAAAGACTTTATATTCTTTATTACCAATATTATAAGTAGTTTCTGGGGTTTTTGGCTTATATGGAGTCTCTATAAATTTAAGATTATTTATAAACTCTTGTAGCTTGTTTACTTCCATATTAGTTATATCTTCTATAGGTATATCACTAAGTACAGATACCATAGCTAAATTCATATCTAATTCATTTTCCCAGTCTTTTCGTATTATCTCAAACAGTCTTTTATAATGAGATAAATCCATTTCATTCCAATTCTTTATCATTATTTAATTGCAATATTATAAGTTCCTTTATTTGTATTTAAAGCATCATAAGCTAACATTAAAGATATACAAGTATCATCATTAAATCCAGATGGAGCATTATAACTAACATTTCCAGTCTTTGGATTATAACTGGCTTCATATAGTCTTAATTCATTTAATAGTTTATCATCCTTTAAAATACCAATCTTTTCGTTTTCTAATGCAGCTTGTAGCTTATTTACAATAGCTGCCTTAGACTTATTAGTAGTTAAGAATCGTATAATCCTGATTTTCGGATTCTTCCGAACTAACATATCATAGAAGACACTACCTATTGAGTTTTGTTCGACTTGAACTATCTTTATAAATCCCTGATACTCAGTGAATATATTTGTCAGTAAATCAACTTGTTCTGTTGGAGTTTTGTCGTTAAAATACTTTATAAAGACCATCTGCCCATTTTCATTTAAAGCTGTAATACAGGTATAGTCTTTACCAGAACCAGTAGCCCAGTCAACTCCAATATAAAGATTATGATATTCAGGTTTTTTATCAATTATGCAGTTAGATATATTATTAAAGAGACAACCATCATCATCTGCAAACTCCCCAAGATATTCAGTTCTAAATTTATTTTTAGAGGTTGTAAGGCGATACATTTCAAGTTTATCCTCACTCAATAGCATAGAGGTATCTTCTAATGCTCAATCAAAGGATTGATAATATTTGCTAAAATTGCCATCAAAGCCTTTTTTAAAACATTCATAAAAGAATCCTTCTCTAAACCTTGGAGTACTAATTATAAGTATCGGAGCATTCCATACATCAGTGGTAGGCTTAATAATTTCAAATACTTCATCTTTAAGATAAGCTGCCTCATCAAGTACTAATAATCCACTGACTGAGAATCCTCGTAATGAATCCATTTGTTCTCCAGATCTAAATAGTATAGAACTGCCATTATTAAACTCTAATTCTAATAAGGTTTCATTCTTTCTCCTTAATATATCAGAGTCTATAACAGCTTGTACAAGTTCTTTAAATACCTTTCTGGATTGTCCAAGAGTTGGTTCAACTATACAATTAACACTCCCAGGATAATTTATAGCGAATCTCAATAATTCATTTTCTGCTAAGAATGATTTGCCTACCTGTCTCTTTGCTTTAATTGTAAAGATTCTACCAGACCTATATGAGTCATTCATAGCAGTATGTACCTTTAATTGATAGATAAATGGGCTATATCCTTTATATATTTTTGTCATTGTTAATTGGATCTCCAAATTTAAACTGGACTTCATTATTCTGAATAGCTACAATAGTCTCAGGTTGATTTAATCCAAACATACTATTTATAGTCTTAATAATCTCATTTGCAGCTCTAATATCTCCCTTACTAATAGCAGTATCCAGTAATGATTCCAATCTTGATAATTGTATATGTCTAAGATTTTTTATAAGGTTATCATTCTTTTCAGCAATTATCTTATAAGCTTCTCCAATATATCTTGCAGCTGTTGATTGGCTTACATTATATTTACTTTGGAGTTCTTCACTTACTTTATTCCTTGACCATCCTTTGTTAAATAACCTTGCAGCATAAAGATATTTAGTCTTTACTTCGTCTATTTGCTCCTTTTCTACCTCTTCCTTTTTCGGTCTCCCTACTTTCTTCTTTATTTGCTCCTTCATCCTCAATAGTTTTTAGTTTTTCAACATATTCAAAGTAGTAAACTCCAAGTCTCTTTATAAGGTTAAGAACACAAGTTCCGCAGTTTATATTCATTTTATATGGCTGCTCTATTAGTTCCTCATAAATAGCTCTCATTCTTTCAGTATCTTCCTTTTGGATATTACGACAATAGTTAGCTCTAACAGCACATTTAAACCTATTATCGAATTTACTTAAATATTCATACTGTTCTTTTGTTAATTCTTTCATTTTTATTTAAAATATATTATTTTTAATCCAAGTATTTATAAACTATATCTATTAGTTTGGTAATCATATCTTTAATTAGAATCATACAATCCTTTATAATAAAATTATAAAAAGCAATAACTAGCACTAAGAATATATTTATCTGAGTAAATCCCAACCAAAATAAGCTTATAAGACCTATTCAAGTTCCTAAGCACCACTCACATCCTCAAGGTTTAGACATCCAATTCTCATTAAAAGGCATTTTACCATATAAACGCTCCCATATCTTCTTTCTAATTAGAACATCTATACCAGACATTACATATATTATTACTATAAAATTAATCAATAGAATACTTCCAAATATACCCATAGCTAATATTATTTTTTAATTTATTATTGCAACACTTACTTATCTGACCATTATCATATCCTTTTACTCTACGTATCTCTCTTATAGAAGGCCATATCTTAATAAGAGTTCCATCTAAACTATATTGGTAAACTTTTTTACTTCGTTTGTTTTGTAAGTTAACACCTCTTTTTAAATGAGAATCATTATATGTATTATTATAACTGGCAGTACATCATTCTAAATTGTCTGCAGAGTTATTTAACTTGTTTTCATCTTTGTGATTCACTATAGGTAAATTATATGGATTTTCTATAAAACATTCTGCAACTAACCTATTAACTCTAAAATTCTTTGATTTACCATCAATACTTAAAGTTACATAATAGTATTGCCTAATAATGTGTTGTTTTAACTCTTTACTATCATAATGATGTCTTCTTCCATCTTTATATAATACATCTCTTTCTGTAGTCCTAACTTTTCCTGTATTACTTACTTCAATGTTATAATCTTTATACTTCTTCCAAACTTCCATAACATATTTTGTTTCTAATGTTAGTTATTGTCCTTGCTATAGTCGTATGACTAATTCCCAGAATCTTCCCAACTTCTCTATAACTTCGATATTCAGCATATAAGATAATTATGGTCTTATCTGCTCTATTTAATGCCTCTCATTTCGGATAAATTGCAAGTAATCTATCATCCATCTCTGTAAAGGTATCTATTTCAAAGTTATACTCAATTAATAAATCATCAATATTAATCTTCTGCTTCATTTAACCAATCCTCTAAATTATCCGTTTGTTGTTCTAATGGCTCTTTAAATATCTCATAGTACTTTTTATATTGGTAGTAGTATCTACTATTCTTTGAAAACCAATTATTCTTAAATACTCTTGTAATCCAATACTTCAGCTCATTCTTACTATCTAATGACTGAAGCTTGGAATTAGATGTTTCCAGAAGTGCAATGCAGACCATTTGTGTGCAATCGTCATCTGCACCAAATTTTTCTTTTAACTCCATAATAAACGGATAGTATTTCTCTATTATTTCATTGTTATTCATATTCCCAAATAAACCCTCCAGCTGTTTTTCGCTGACCTTTAAGAACTTTTACAATGTTTCTGGATTGTATATTAAGTCCCCGTTCAGCATCTATTGCGGAATCTCATCTCTTAATCAAACTTCCATCTAATGATAGCTGTCTAATTGCTTTCTTATGAGAAATTCCTACTTTAATATTATGACTGCCATAATTATTGTTATATTCATAAGTACAGTACTCTAAATTATCTAAGTTATTATTTAGCTTATTTTCATCCTTATGGTTAATACATAAGTCACTTTTACCTATGAAAACTTCTGCCACTAGTCTATGTATTAGATATTTCTTTTGCCCAAACTGATTATATAAAGTAACATAATAATATCCACTATTTTGGAGTTGAGGTTTGATATTTTTCGGAACTGAGGTTCTAGTACTCCAGACCGAACCGTCAGTTCCTATTAAATAGTTTTCATATCCAGGTATTGCCTTATATGTCGTCATTTCTTATATAATTACTAAAAGTTGTGTCTATTTCTAATTTAATTGCTTTCTTTAAAGATAACTCTGTTTTTAAAGAGTATTTATATTCTCCTCCAAAATCAGTTGTACTTCTTCCATATTTCATTGAATCTTTAATGAAAGCTCTTTTTACATCTTTATAAATATAAACTCCATCATCAAATATAATGACTAATATAGAGTTACATTTACTAAGTATATCAAACTTATCCCTGTTTATAATTGTAGTTGGATATTTATCTGATTTAAATCTTCTCCTTTTAACTTCAATTATATAATCTATATTATTCCAAGTAAATGTTCCATCATATCTGGAATAATCGTCTTTACATCATTCTATTTCTATATTATATTTATCTTTAAATAGATTCTTTATAAAGACTAAACTTCTTATATCTGTTTTCATTATCTTACATTATCTTACATTATGAATTTTTAAGGTTACATCACAATACTGTTCATATAATTCAGATACTTCTGAACTTCCAGGATTATACCACATTACTGAATCTAATTTATGTTTTAATTCTGCTCTTTCTAATCTTAATTCAAATGTTTTAGTTTGGTAGTCTCCATAAGCATTATATACTCTAATACCAGCTATAATAAAGCTAAGTACTAATAATCCAGCTAATATTTTATTTATCTTTTTCATAATTAAATATATTAGAAAGAAATACCTAAACCAAAAAACCAAGAGGATTTCTTTACCTTTTCATTGGTTTCAATCTCCTTTAATGCCTCATTACATAATTCTTGAGCTTTCTCAATAGAACCATCTTCAGTAATCTTACCATCTAATATATCAAGAAAATATTCAAGTGCTTCAATTTGTTTAGTTTTCATAATTTATAAAGTTTAATTGTTAATATTATGTCTTACTTTCATAGTACAAATATACAACAAAAAATTCCAATTTCCAAATTTTTTAGGTATTATTTTTATTATTTTCAAAAAAATATTACTATTTGTATTTTTATTATATATTAATAAAAACAATATGATTTACGTAATTAAATTAACTAAAACGAATTTTATTAAGGTTGGTTACACTACTAATATAAGTGGCAGACTAACTGCTTATAAAAATACTATTCCAAATGAAATGATAGAATTTTTTATAGCAAAAGAAGGAACTAGAGATGATGAAAATTATTATAGAGATAAATATAGAGCATATAAAACTAAGAGTAATTCAGAATGGTTAAAACTTCCAGATGAATTAATTGTAGAGCTATTATCAGATTTTAAGAGTGCAAATAATATAAAAATAAATAAACAAAGCAAAAAAGAATGATATAACGAGAATATAGATAAATTAGTAGAATTGTGCTTATCTGGAGTATCATTAAATAGAGCTGCAATTCAATTAAATGCACTAAATTGAGATTGAATAAAATATGCTAATCAAAGATATGAAAAAGAGAATGGTAAAAAATTAACAAAACTTTGGGTAAGAAAAATCAAGAAAAGTTTTGTAGAATAAAAATTTATTATTATATTTGTAGTGTAAAGAAAAAAATAATTTTTTATTAAAATAATACCCAAATTATTTGGAAGTATAAAAATAATGTATTATATTTGCAGTATGAAACTAAAACTAATAATTCTAGGCAGGTGAAAGTCCTGCCACTTTTTGAATCTTACTGTCAAGTTTTTTACTCACTTTTAGTAGTAAGAAAATAAAAATATTGACAAAAACTTTAACTATTTAAATTATTAAAATTATGAAAACATATTTAAACAATTTGATTAATGAGTTGCCAACTAACTGCTTATTTGATAAAGGAAAAGTTGGATGTGGAGGAACTTCAATGGCAATTGAATGTGATAAGCCTTATGTTATTTGTGTTCCATTTACAAGCTTAGTTGAAAATAAAATTCAACAATATCCAAATGAAAGACGTAAAGAGAAGATATTTGGAGTTTATGCTGGAGTTACTATTAAAGAGATTAAAGATTATGTAGATAGTGTTAAATGTCCTAAAATTATTGTTACATATAATTCACTACCAAAAGTTATTTCTGCTGTTAATACTAAAGAATATAGTTTATTAGTAGATGAATATCATATACTATTTAATCAGTATAGCTTTAGAAAGGATGCGATTAAACCTGTTTTAGAGAATTATACATTATTTAAGGATTTTACATTTATGACTGCTACACCTCTTGAAGAAGAGTTTGTATTAGATGAATTAAAAGATTTAGAATTAGTAAAACAAGAATGGGATGATGTAATTGAAACTAAAGTACAAGCTGTTAAATGTAAGAATGTTGAAGCTTCAACTATTAAATTAATTAATGCTGTTCTTAATAATCAGGTTGAAGGTAATGTTTATATATTTGTAAATTCTGTAGACTTTATAAAGAATCTTATTCAGAAAGCTAAACTTACAGAAGAGAATACCAGAGTTATATATTCCAAAAACAATAAAACTAAATTATCAATTCATAATTCTACAGTATTAGATGAACCTAAGAAAATAAATTTATTAACTTCAACAGTATTTGAAGGTTCTGATATTTATGATGAAAATGGAAGAATTGTAGTAGTAAGTGATGCTCAAAAAGCTCAAACTCTTCTTGATATCTCTACTTCTATTCAGCAGATTGCAGGAAGAATTAGAAATAGTAAATATTTAAACTGGATAACACATCTTTACTCAGCAACAAGATATGCAGATATTAGTTATGAAGACTTTAAAAAGAAGAATATTCAGAATATTGAGGAAACTAAGATTGCTGTAGATGCTTATAATTCAATGCCTGAAGTTGCAAGAAAGAAGCTTAAGGAATTTACATCTGATGCTTATATTCAAGTAAATGATAACTTTACTTTTACTTTTGATCCTAATATGGCCAAAGTGGACATATTTAACTTTAAAGTGACAAGAGGCTTATATTCTATTAGAACTAATCTTAATAAGGAATATATAAAGAATGGGTTTAAAAAAGTAGTAGAATGTGAAGATAATTCTATTAAGATTGATTTTGAATCTGATAATAAACCATTTAAAGATTTAATTAAAGAAGTAAGAGCTGAGTGGGAAAATAAGTTTAAATTAAACACTCCTATATTAAATGATGCTATTATTAAATATCCTTGGTTACCTGAAGCTATTAGTAAATTAGGATTTGAAAAGATGGCAAGTTTAAAATATTGTATTTCAGATATTAAAGATGCCTTATTAAAAAAATCTAATAAAAGTGCAGATAACAAAGCCGCTAAGAAGTTGAATCAATCAGTTACTCTTGGAATGTGGTATTCTAATTCTGATATTAAAAAGTTTATTAAAGAAGCCTATGAAATTAGTGATATTACTATTACACCAAAAGCAACAGAAATTAATAAATATTATGAAGTTAAAAAATGCCAGAAAAGAGTAAATGGTAAACAAACTGAAGGTTATGTAATTATTAATAAAAAATTTGTATTTAATAAATAAAAATATTATATTTGTGATATGGAAGGTGATATTAAAGAAACAATTAAACAAACAGAAGAGTATATTAAAGAATTAGATAAATGAATACTCGAATGTAAAGAATCTACTAAAAGATTTGGTGATATTATAGATAAAGTATTAAAAGATAAAGATTATATGTTTATTTCTAAATTTGATTAATTATGAATGATTATTTATTTAAAAAACTTGAAGAACTAGAATATAGAATAGTTCAATTAGAAAACCAGAATAGAGGTTTAGTCTGGGAAGAAGTAGAAGAAATGCCAAAACCAGAAATTTCTAATGCAACTTATATTGACTAATATGAAATATCAAACATATAAAGTATGTATAAACGGAGTGTATTATGTATATGTAATACCAGAGAATAGTAAGTTTTTAGTAGACTTACAAACAGGAGATCTAATACCTAAAGAAGATGAGAAATTATTTGAGATAATGGAATAAACAAAAAGGAGGGTTATTTGCCCTCCTTTTCTTTTTTATTAAACATATCTTCACTTGAATCCTTTAGCTGTATTTGCTAATCCACCACATACTCTACTAATAGCTCCTCTATCAGTTCCTACAGATTTGGCTGCTTCTGTGCAACTTTCATACTCTTGAATAAAATTACCATCTAAATCATACTGAGCTACTTTACGACATCTTTGTTTGTTATGAGCATCTACTTTATCTCTTCAAGATTCTGGGCAATTATGTTTCTTTCCCTTATTAGAATTAGACAGTTTCTTCTTTCATTCAGAATTAAATTTGACTCCGTAATTGCCTCCTTCTCCTCCAGGTTTCAAATTTAAACACATAGGATCAGTGTCCCATTTATCTCCAATTAGTTTGTATTCTAATTTAGATAATTCATCTGCATTAGTGCAAGTTGCCAAAATAATCTTTTGGTATGCATTAGGGAATCTTTTGTAATAATTAGTAATAATCCTTCCTGATCCTTTATATGGATCTTTATTTATGTCTTTACCTCTATAAATCCTTTTCCCAATATAATACTTGCCTCTTAATGTACCTGCAGTTAAAATTATTTTATAACAATAGTAAAACATTATATAATAGTAAATTTCTGTCGTCTTTGCATCCCGTCTTTATTCTTTAATCCCAAGTGTATTCAACTTGCTATACCATTCTTAGGCTTTTCATATATCAACTGGTCTCAATTTAATTCTTCAATAGCTTCAGCAATCCAACTTTGGAATACTTTCATATTACCATTAATTGGAGATATATCTGCTGCATACCCTGTTAAATGAGCAGAAGTTGAAGATCCTCCCACTGCTTTATTAAGCTCCTTATTCCTAAAACCAGAGGAAATCCTGATGCCTGCATTGCCAAGCTGATTGTCATCACAATACTTTGCCCATCTATCTCTTATTGGGTCTAAAAGCTTCTCGACCAACTCTATTAGGTGCTCTGTTATACTCTCATCTGGAGTGTTATTTATATGCTTAATTGAAGCAGTATCAGATCTTGTTAATTCTTCGAGTGTGAAATACTTCATTATTTATATGAATTATGCAGTTTATAAAGATAAATAAAATAGCACACTGCTCCAAATAACGTTAAACTAATAGTAATCCAAAAAGGAATTACTTTAATTAACAAAAATGCAATCATTAATAGTACAACTACTATTACATATTTTAACCAATATTTCATATTATATTTTATTTAAAATTATACTTATCTGTATTCCAGCTCTTCTTAGATGTACTCAAGTATCATAAGGCATAGGTGTATCACAGAATGATAAACCTAAAATGCCAATATCTTTATCCTCAGTCTTTAAATAAAATACTGCTATTTCATTCACTCTGTTGGATTTAAATGCATAATATAATCTTGGATCATCTGCTTCTAAACTATCTATATTACCAAACCATCCATCATTCTTAGAAAACTCTATAATTGAAGTATAGTCAGATAACAGGAAATTTTTATAATGGCTACTTACAGATCGTATTCCTGGTTTAACTTCCTCGGCATTCATTACTCCATAAGTAAACGGAAGTCCTCCTAATCCAGTAGTTCCATTATGATATTCAATAACCCAAGCTCTATCAGCATTGGTACTTTGAAGCAATTCTTTAAGCTTATATTTAATCTTTAAAGTTGCTTCATTTCTTGCAATAGTTTTAGAATTGTGAGTTTGTTCAATATAGGTTACAACCTTATTATAAACAATAGAGGGATTAAGTGTAATAACCATTACATAGGATATAAATATTAATCCAATCCCTGCTTTAAATATCTTTAGTAATCCATATTTATCAACCCATTCTAATACTTTACCAAACCAATTTAATTTATTTTCCATTACATATATTTGAAAGTGTATCCATAAGTTTGTTTTTGTTTACCTTTTAAAACAGCACATATTAAACAGCTGCTAATATTTAATTCTCTTGAAGCTGCTCTTATACTTTTATAGGATTTAACAAAATTACCATTTAAATCATACTGAGAAATTGCTTTAGTTCTATTATTTTGATTTTTCTTACTAATAATAGATTTAGTTTCCTCAGAATGGTGTCTACCGTAAAATGGATTCTTATTTCCAATTCTTGTTTTGGCAAACTCAGAGATAATTTTCTTAGTTTCTTTAGAAATAACGGGATGATTATTAGAATCTGTTCTATTGTAGCCAAATCGTAAATCAGTTGTATTATAATAACCAAATAGATATTTTTCAAGATATTTCATTTCTGATTCACTATCTACATAATATACAGTATGTTGAATATTATCTCAACCATATTTCTTAATTGGTTTATATACAAACTGATCTTTATAACCATCGCCATTTTTTCATCTATAATTAATCTCTTGAGTTGTTAATCCTACGTACCTTTTTCCATTAGGAAATATATGTACATAAACTACATACTGTCTTCACATACTCCAATAATATTGTCAACTTGGAAATCAGCTCTAACAAACACTCCACAGGTAATATCTTTGAACTTTTGATAGAATGGAGTAAAAATTAAAGGATAAGAAATATCAACTTCTGGATATTGGTTATTAAATCGGTTAATTATATTAGTTAATGCTAATATTCCAGCTGATTGCTCTTCAAGCTGATTATTATCAGTCTCATCCCATCTTGATACGAAGTATAGGTTTAAAGAGTAAGTAATAGTATCTTCATCTACACTAAAAGTATTAGGTGTTATATAGAACACATTATACTCAATAGTTGGTAAGCTATTTAACTCATAAATATCTTTACTTCCTACAAAATTGATGTTTGGCTCTTCTAATGCACAAGCTTTTAAATTGCTAATTATCTCATAGTAGGTCATAATTACTTACTCTTTTTATTGTTACTTGAAGGGAAATCATAAGCTCTTTGAAGAGGCCCCTCTCCAGGTTTAATGCTC
>ERZ791830.600-NODE-600-length-33396-cov-3.388411_pt1 | contig 33396 bp, 36 predicted proteins | sample MGYA00509945_ERZ791830 | MGnify/ENA primary metagenome ERZ791830 (study PRJEB30046, sample SAMN00792021) | human gut metagenome | study: EMG produced TPA metagenomics assembly of the A metagenome-wide association study of gut microbiota in type 2...
TGCTGTACAACAGATGTTTCCTGTCAACAGTAAGAATCTCCTTTCCCTCTAAAAAACATATATCTTTTGCATTCAAAAGTCCCTTATTTTATCTTCAAAACATATATCTTTTATCTCCAAAATAAGGGACCTTCAAATTTTCAATTAAAATTATGACCTTAAGTTTCTACTTGGTAAAACATCTCGACATGCATAAAGACGCAGCAGCTTATTATACACAGATTTGATTCGGATTAACTAGAAGGGAATAAAAGTTAGTATTTATACATCAACTCATAGTATTTTTGGTAATCACCTGACGTAACATTGTCCATCCATTCCTGATTATCCAAATACCAACGAACTGTTTTTTCTATCCCTTCTTCAAATTGAAGGCTGGGTTCCCAACCCAATTCATGTTTCAACTTTGTTGAATCAATGGCGTATCGTAAATCATGTCCGGCCCGATCGGTCACATAAGTTATCAATTGTTCGCTGGTCCCTTCCGGGTTACCAAGCAACTTATCTACGGTTTTTATAATCACTTTGATCAGGTCTATATTCTTCCATTCATTGAAACCTCCGATATTATATGTTTCGGCTATTTTCCCTTTATGGAATATGATATCTATAGCTCTTGCATGGTCTACCACATAAAGCCAATCTCTAACATTTCCCCCTTTTCCATACACCGGAAGAGGTTTGCCATGACAGATATTATTAATAAACAACGGTATCAATTTTTCAGGAAACTGATAAGGACCATAATTATTACTGCAATTCGTTATAACGATGGGTAATCCGTAAGTATCATGAAATGCCCGTACAAAATGATCCGAAGATGCTTTGGAAGCAGAATAGGGAGAATGAGGATCATATTTGGTTGTTTCCGTAAAGAAAGTACCGTCAAACGGCAAAGCACCGTACACTTCGTCCGTCGAAATATGATAGAAACGTTTGTCTTCATAATTCCCGTCCCAGCATACCTTCGCCGCCTGCAGCAAAGAAAGAGTTCCCATAACATTCGTATTCGCAAATGTGAAAGGATCCCTGATTGAACGATCCACATGGCTTTCCGCAGCCAAATGAATAACACCATCAATTCGATATTGCTTAAAAATCTCCACAATCTTCTCAAAATCACAAATATCAGCCTTCACAAACGTATAGTTAGGCATATTTTCAATATCTGTCAAGTTGGCAAGATTCCCCGCATAAGTCAGTTTATCCAAATTAATAATACGATATTCAGGATACTTGTTCACAAACAGCCGCACGACGTGAGAGCCAATGAACCCGGCACCTCCGGTGATTAAAATATTTTTTTTAAACTCCATAACCTATTAATTTAATTCATTAATACATTTCACCAAAGAATCTTTCCAATAAGGAATCACATAATCAAAATCATTTTTCACCTTTGTTTTATCCAGCACAGAAAAAGCAGGACGTTTTACCTTACTCGGAAATTCGTCCGAATGACAGGGCCGGATATCGCATACATTCCCAGACAACACAGCAATCTCTTTGGCAAAATCATACCAGGAGCATACCCCTTCATTGGAAAAATGATAAATACCTTGCTGCTGTTTATATTTTCCTTCCTTAATAATATACCCAATCAAAGCTGCCAGGTCACCTGCATAGGTAGGAGTACCTACCTGATCAAATACAACAGACAACTGTTGGCGTTCTGAAGTTAAGCGTCTCATGGTTTTCACAAAATTATTTCCAAAAGAAGAATATAACCAAGCTGTCCTAAAAATCAAATATCTGCAACCGATTTTCTCGATCGACTGCTCACCGGCCAATTTCGTTTTTCCATAAACGCCCAGCGGATTTGTCTGCTCATCTTCCCGGCAGGGCAAATTACCACTTCCCTGAAATACATAATCCGTAGACACATGAATCAAGGTAGCCCCAGCCTCTTTACAGGCAACGGCCAGATTCTCCACAGCTTTATGATTAATCAGGTCGGCCGTTTCAAAATCATCCTCCGCTTTATCGACATTCGTATAAGCCGCACAATTCACCACTATCGTTATCCGATTCTCTGTCATACATTGCCGCAATGCCTGCAAATCGGTAATATCCAACTCTGCAACGTCAGTAAAAACATAATGATCCGGAGTAGCCCTCCCGGCCAGACGGCGCATCTCACTCCCCAACTGCCCGTTCGCTCCTGTAACTAATATATTATTCATAAAGATTCTCTTTATAATCAAATAGCCACTCGGAATCTTTCAAACAAGGATGATGCTTATCTTTTTCAGAAAGCATAACCTTTTCTACAGATATTTGCCAATCTATTCCCAGATCAGGATCATTCCAGGCCAAAGCCCCCTCGCAATCCGGCGCGTAAAAATTATCACACTTATATTGAAATATAGCCTCCTGGCTTAATACCACAAACCCATGAGCAAACCCACGCGGAATAAAAAATTGCCGCTTATTCTCTTCACTCAATTCAATAGCGACATACTTTCCAAACGTCGGTGAACCTTTTCGTATATCTACTGCAATATCCAAAACCTTACCTTTTACCACCCGCACTAACTTAGATTGTGCATAAGGTGGTTTCTGGAAATGCAATCCTCTCAATACGCCATAACATGATTTCGATTCATTGTCCTGTACAAAAATGGTTTTACAGACCTGATTTTCAAAGTCCCGTTGTGAAAACGACTCAAAAAAATAACCACGTTCATCTCCAAAAACGCGAGGTTGTAATATGAAGACGCCTTCTATATCAGTTCGAATTACTTCCATTATTTTCCCTCCAGTTCTTGAATTACTTTCAACAGATATTGCCCATATTGATTTTTAATCATAGGTTGTGCCAACTCTCTCATTTTACCGGAAGTAATCCACCCTTGTCGCAAAGCAATTCCTTCCAGGCAAGCAACCTTCAACCCCTGTCGCTTTTCAATAACTTCTACAAAAGTAGAAGCTTCGCTCAATGAATCATGTGTTCCTGTATCCAGCCACGCGAAACCCCGCCCTAATAACTGCACTTTCAACTCCTGATCCTGCAAGAATTGTTGATTTACGGTAGTAATCTCCAATTCCCCCCTATCCGAAGGCTTTATATTTTTTGCCACTTCAACGACTTTATTAGGATAAAAATAAAGCCCTACCACAGCATAATTGGATTTAGGCTGCGCAGGCTTCTCTTCGATACTCAGTACATTTCCCTCCCGGTCAAACTCAGCCACCCCATACCGTTCCGGATCACTTACCCAATACCCGAAAACCGTAGCCTTGTTTTCCAGTACAGCAGTCTGTACAGCCTCTTTCAACATCCGGGTAAAACTCTGCCCATAGAAAATATTATCCCCTAATACCAAACAAACAGAATCATCTCCGATAAATTGCTCCCCGATAATAAAAGCCTGTGCCAAGCCGTCAGGGCTGGGCTGTTCCGCATACTCAAATTTCACACCATAATCAGAACCGTCTCCCAGTAACCGCCGGAATCCCGGCAAATCCTGTGGCGTTGAAATAATGAGTATCTCCCGAATCCCTGCCAACATCAACACCGAAACCGGATAATAAATCATCGGCTTATCAAAAATCGGAAGCAACTGTTTAGAAACTCCCTTAGTGATAGGATATAAACGTGTGCCTGAACCTCCGGCAAGAACAATTCCTTTCATTATGACTATATTTCTATTTTAATTCTAATAAATACTTTAATCTTCTAAATACAAAGCTTCATATTTTTGTGCTATATATTTCCAAAGATATCGGCGATAAGCAATCTTAGCCATAACCCGACCACTATCCATAAAATCAGTATATGGCATATTAATCAGATTGATTAAACTCTGTGCATCATTATAGTAATATGCTTTATTTTCTGTAGTTTCCCTGTTATACTCAACATCATAGGTCAAAACGGGTTTCCCAAAAAACATCGCTTCAACAAGAGAAGGATTGGTACCTCCGGCACTATGACCATGCAAATAAAATTTACAATTTTGACGTAATACATTTAAAACCTTAATATCGTATATTGGATCGAGTAACATTATGTTTTTATACTGAGAATATTCTTTCCTCAGCATTTGCCCATAATTACTATTTTGCCAATTACCCACAAACACTATATTTTCATTTATTCTGGAAAAAGCATCAAGGGTTATTTTAATATTATTTTCAGGCTCAATACGGCACACAGAAAAACTATAATTCATTTTTTCAAGCCCATATTGTTCCAATACTGTAGATTCTATTGCAGATACATCACATAACACATGATCCCCACCATATTCTATTAATTCAGAATCCTTATTATATTGGGCCTTTACATAATCCTGAATGGCTTTATTATCTGAAATTATAACATCTGCATAATTTACAGCAAGTTTTTCCGACCATTTTAGAAAACGCCTTACTAAAGGTTTCCATTTGTCGCGCTTATGCTCCAGTCCATCAATATTAACAATAATTTTCTTCGCAGAAAACAACTTAATGACAGGTAAAATAATACATCCGGAAACACCTAAAATAAGCAATACATCTACTTTTAGGATAGTTCTGAAAATTGATATTATATCATAAAAAATACTTTGAACACCATTAGCTTTTAAAGGTATATACTTCAATTTAGCTCCTTTATAGACATCTTTTTTTTGAGAATAGCTCAATGAACTACAACAAATTGTATATTCTATAAATTGTGATGAATTTTCTCCAATAATATTCTCAACTAAGGATTCAAATCCTCCATAAGAAGCAGGAACTCCGACAATTCCAATAATTGCAACTCTCTTATATGATTGCTTCATAACCTTTTAGTGTTTCACGCGCAGTATCTTCCCATTTATACTCCATTTTTATTTTTTGTTCTAACGACTCAACAAAAGGAGTATCATAAGCCCGATTAATGGCCTCTCGAATAGAATCAATATTATCAGGGTCACAATAAAATGCCCTATCCCCAAAATAATCTTCAGTATCGCCCTTCTTGGTCACAACAATATTGCTCCGCATAACAGCCGCTTCCAAAGACGAAAGTCCAGGAGTTTCCATCCATGAAGCTAAAACATGAACTTTACAAAGCTTATAAAATTGAGGTAATTGTTCATGGTCTACAGGTCCTATAAACTCACAATTTGTTCCTCCTTCTTCTTCACATTGCTTCCTATACTTCATAAAATTAGCCCCGGCCTTACCAATAAAAACAAATTTGTAAGGTAATTGCTTTGCCGCTCGCACTACGTTAAGTTGATTTTTACGCCCTTCTATTCTAGACACACATAAAACACAATCCCGGTATTTTTCATTTTCAGATGCAATTTCCACTGTATCATAATCAAATTTATTAACATCCACAGCATTAGGGATTGCAACATATTTTAAATTAGTCAAGTGGAAATCATTTTCAACACGTCTCATTTCTGAATGAGAATTTGGCAGGAAGACATCCACCATTTTTATGATTTTCCGTTGTAATCTTTTATGTCCATTCAATAAATAAATACATGTTCCTTTGCTAAACTCACGGTTCAAAATCGCCCGGGCAATTACTTTAAGATATTCGATCTGAGTGATACTCAACACTTGATTCATGACTTGCAGCATACCACCCCGTGCTTTTTTTTCATATTCTGTATAAGGACCATAAATTGTCGACAATGCAATTTTCTTACCCTGACGTTTAGCGTTACGAACCTGTAGAAACAAGTCTTGGGGTCTCATTAGGTTAAAGACATGTATAATATCATATTCTCTTAAATCCGGTTCAAGTTCAAGTGAGATATCCACTTCTATCCCTAATTTCTCAAGATACTCTTTCGTTTTTAACAATTGCGTTGTATCTCCGCCAGGAGCAGAAAAAAGAGTCTTTCTAGACTGAAATAAAACTTTCATTTTGAATTTTCCTTTTATGGATAATCAGAAATAACACACAAACAATATCATTTTCTGATATATATAATAGAGTAAAAACCTACATCATAAAACATCCTGAGAAACACAGGAATATACACTGACATAAAAAGTTTAATAAAGCCAACAGAGCTAAGTTTCCCTATCATTACTTTATTATGAAAAAATATTTAGAAAGGAATTATAATCATCAAGAACACAATTGACCTTGAACTTTCTCCGACCCGATGTATTTCAATAATATCATCAAACACACCATTACCATTACAGACATTCCATTTTGTATAACATGTCCGGCAAAAGCAGAATGGAAAAAAAGCATTATCCAGGCAATTTTTAATATATAAGATAATGTTGCATGCTTACTTATACACAAACCATAGATAAATAGCCTACCATATACAAGTAATCCAACAATCCCAAACATATAGAAGACATCCCATAGATCCGCCTCCAGTATTGGAGAGTATTCAGAAGCCATACTAAACGGGTTCCGGTAAGAAAGAAAATATCCTCCACCGACAACAAGCCTATACCACAATCCATTCTCTATTGTAAAGTTTTTCGTCGCCCGATCAAATAATTCCTGCCGTCCTCCTATGACTAAACCTTGAAATGATATATCTGCATCCTGTAAACGGTAAACGATCATTTCTGTTGATGAACGAACCACCTTAGAGACAGGCTCTATAAATATCCCAATTAAAATAAAACCAACTCCTAAACTCATGAGCTTATATTTCCAAGGCATATTGATAAACCATAATGTCACTCCCACAAGCAAAATACCAATTGCAGCACGAGTCATTAATCCCAGTAATACATAAGCCATCAATAAATAAAAGAATAAATATATTTTTTGAGGTGATTTATAATACTTATAAATTACCAATAAAGAACATACCCCTACATATATACCAAGCCCGTTAGCAGAAGCAAAAATTCCCCGGGAACCTAAATTTACTCCACTATATGAAGGATAGCTTATTCCTAACAAATCGGCAAACAAAACCAATCCACAATAGATAACTCCAGAATAAATTGTATAATCCAGCAATCTATTAAATTCTAACCATCCTTTCTGGATATATTTATCTATTACGAAATACATCAGTATCCCAAAGGCTAACTTATAAGAATAAGTTATTCCTATTGTCAACCCCATCAAGTCTGTGTGGAAAATAAAATTAAATAACTCCAGAACAACAAGATAAAAGACAAACAACAAAATAAAAATCAAATGACGGGAATTATGAATTTGCACCAACATAAGACCTGACAATAGCAACCGAAACATTTGAGAAGGAGATCCGATACCTCCGACTTCGCTACTGTCAGACATAACAATATATCCTGTTATTGCATCGACAAAAGGGTTAATAAAAAAAATCAACCATACTGTCAATAGCCATAACGCCCATCGACGCACAATAGTAATTTTCAACTTTTAATATTTTAGTTTTTCAACTATTCTATTTGCGGCATTTCCATCACCATAAGGGTTAGCTATACGACTCATGGTTTCATATCGTAAAGTATTATTCAATAGATCAAGAGCTTCACTCACAATTTTATCCCGATTCGTTCCAACCAATACCACAGTACCAGCCTCGACAGCTTCAGGACGTTCAGTTGTATCGCGCATAACAAGAACCGGTTTTCCAAGCGAAGGAGCCTCTTCCTGTACCCCTCCACTATCGGTTATTACAAGTTTCGTTTTATCCATCGCCCATACAAAACTCGGATAACTCAGTGGTAAGATTAAATGAATATTGGGAACATCCATTAAAATACTATTGACTACATCTTTTACATTCGGATTAAGATGTACCGGATAAACGATCTGTGTAGCAGGACGTTTTTCAACTATATCTTTCAGTGCATTACATATATTGATAAATCCTTGCCCAAAATTTTCCCGGCGGTGTCCTGTAACTAAAACAAAATCTTTCTGGGGATCGAGAATTTTTTTCAAATTATCAATTTCAGAATTGGTATAGTTCAATGAATTGACTTTATCAACACTCTGATGTAAAGCATCTATTACCGTATTTCCAGTAACCACAATGTTATTTTCATCTATAGCCTCTCTAAGCAAGTTACATTTAGATTGTAAAGTTGGAGCAAAATGTATATCTGCCAACCTTCCTGTCAATTGGCGATTCATTTCTTCAGGGAAAGGAGACCATTTATCAAACGTTCTTAACCCCGCCTCAACATGTCCAACCTTGCAACCACTAAAATAAGCGGCCAATGCCCCTGCAGTCGAAGTAGCTGTATCACCATGAACAAGCACCCAATCAGGTCGCCAAGTATCCAAAATAGGCTTCATATGAAGTAAAATATCAGCCCAAATACCATTTAATGTCTGATTAGGCTTCATCAAATTTAAATCATAATCAGGATGTATATCAAAAAATTCCAACACTTGATCTAACATTTCCCGATGCTGAGCTGTAACGCAAACCCTACAGTCAAATAAGTCAGTATCTGCTTTAAAAGCTTTAACTAACGGAGCCATTTTTATTGCTTCCGGACGTGTACCAAAAACAAGTAATATTTTTTTCATCGTTTGCGAATTATATTATAACATTTCCAGACAATACGGTATAGTTTCACATGGAACGTGATATCTATAGCTTTCTCTATTTCAACTGCTTTTTTAGAAAAAATCATAACAATGTTTCCATATTCTTTTTGCCAGCGCTCCATTATAGGTTCTATACTATAATAAGCATTATAAATTCTATGGGCATTACGACCAGCCTCAATTGCCCTCGACGGACATTTCACCAATAATTCTTCAATAATGTCGCAATATTTACTTCGGGGATTATTTTGTTTTTCTGTTGTCGCTAAAACTTCTACATCGCTCTCACGTTCTCCCCATACCCCCCATGCATAAGGCATAGACTTTATGGTATATCCCGGTATCAATGCAGGCTTTCCACAGGATGCAGCCAAAAGCAATGAAGTACCTGTCCCTACATATAGGCTCGCTCCACGATACTCCTGCCATAACTTTTCCCCTACTAAAGTTCCTAACATCGTAATAACTTCAGCACCTACATTCTCATTCACCCTTTGAACCAGTTTTTTTACAGTATCAAGTAATTTCCCTTCTCCCACAAGATGGAGTTTACAAGTTATAGGTAAACGTCGAGTTTGTAATAATACCCCAAATTCCTGTATAAGATATTTAACATACATTTTATCAGCCTCCATCCGACATACAGACAAAATATACATTTCTTTCTGTTCTTTCCCTTCCATTTGTTCCATGAGCGGAACCCCCTCTACGGGAATCGGTATTATATTAGCCTTTATCTTTCTTTTCAACTGAGATTCAATAAAAACGACCATTTGTTTCGTGAGAGTATATAATACTCCTGTCATTGCAAGTCGTTTTGTCAATATCTTAAGAAAAGGGTTATACAAATAAGTCCGCTCATTGAGGATATTAATTAAAAATGGAATTTTATGATATTTATAAGCCTGAGCGACATGAATTGCAGGAGAAGTATTATGCGCTTCAATAACCTCGATCTTCCGAGCGATCAATATATTTGCCAGTTTTTTTAAATAATCCTCATATTCATTACAACTAAAAGCACCGGGAGAAATTTCTGTAATAAATTCAACATGTTCAACCTGTGATGGTAAATTACTCACATTACATCCCCCAGCAGATACGACAGTTACCTGATGACCATGAGCAATCAGCCAACGACTTTTAATAATAATATAAGTTTCAGCTCCACCGACGATCATCTGTGGAGTCACAATAGCAATATGCATTAATAACTACGTCTAATCAATTTTTTAATTATGTTTTTTGCCCATATAGGCAACAAGACTTTGAAGGGATTATGATGAATATTCCCCTGAGGAAATCGTCCATAATTGAAGTAATGTTTGACAAAATTACAATAAGTTCTAAACGAAGGTTGAGCATTATAAAGCATCCATGAATCATCAAATTCAAAATACCGTTTTACTTTAGGGGTAATTCGGTCTGGAAATTGCCTCATAATTTCAGCAACGACAAGACGCTTACTTTCCAAATGTTTTTGATATTTTGTACCGACAGAAACACCAATATTAGCCCGGTAAATATATCCGATCTCATCCATAAAATAACTATTATCGCTATTTACGGCCTTTTTTAAATGCCATAGTAAATCCGCCTGATATCCCAAATCTGTACGAATACCTTCCTGCATCCTACGCATAAGCCCTGCACTCATTCCTGTATCCCAACTCCACATACCTTGTTCCACTCCGGCCTCAAACATATCTTCTTTAAAATTGATTCTATTATTTTTAAAAATCATTTCTCCATCAGGTTTAAGAACAAGGCTATTCGTATAAATTACAAATGAATCATTACAATTCAAATGATGTTTTTCTATAAAATAATTATATTTTTCAAGAATACCCTGAGGTAAAAGATCATCCCCAGCCACAATATTTACAAAATCTCCAGAAACACATTTTATCAATTCATTAAAATTCCCGAAAACACCAAGATTCTGAGGATGTCTAATAGCTTTTATTATAGTCGGAAATTTAGAGGCATAGTGTTGAATGATATCCCATGTATTGTCAGGAGAACAATCATCAGCAATCACAACCTCGTAAGGAGCAACGGATTGTGAAAAAATAGAATCCAAACATGCTTCGATGGTAGAAGCTTGACGGTAAGTAATTAGTAATATAGTATGCCGGGGATTCATCATGAAAATTTATAATAACGTCTAAACAACGTTTTGCGCAATATAAAAACAATAGTTACGAAGTAAAGTGTTTGTGTTAATAACTCCCCCTGTATTATTCCAACTACATCGTTTTGAATTCTCAATAAAATATAACCTACAGATAAATACAATGCAGAAAAAACAAGGGTTGTGACAGTATATATAAATACTTTAGCTTTAGCTATAAGTAAATAAGCAACAACAAAACTGACAGCCTTTACCATATCGAGAAGCAATTGCCACCCAAACAACCTTTCCATCGATACAAAATCAGGAGTATATAAAATCCAGATAATAATATGACGCAAGAAATAGACTAAAATAAAACCAACCAAAAGAAGAGGAACAAGAAATTTATAAGCTTTTATAATTTCTTCTCTGATTTCTTCCTTTGTTTGTAATTCCGACAATCGGGGGATGTAATACACCGTTAGAGACATGCTTATAACCATCATATACATCATTGAAATTCGGTTCATCCCTTCCCATATCCCAGCTTGAGATTCTGATATATCTGCAATAACATAACCTCTAAGTAACATCTGAGAAATAGGTGCCGAAACAATAAATACAATAGAAGCCAACGAAAACTTTAAAAACTGCCAAAATATTTTTTTGTTTAATTTATCTGTAAAACGGCTAATTTTAAACCATAATTCTTTACGCAATAAAACAAAGGTAACCCCCAATACAATACTTTGATACGTAACAGTTGCAATCATCGCCCCACTAAGCCCCATCGTTAAAACAAAAATCACAGAAAAAATCACCCCTAATATGCTTCCTGCAATATTTAGAATGGTATATAAACGAAAACATTTAAAACCATTTACTGCAGAAATCAACATATTATTTATTGCATAAAAGATTACAGTCAAGCCAAAAACAACAAATACAAAACCATATTCTTCAGAAAACAGGATCCACCGACTTATACGTTCGTTAAACAACACCATAATAACTGCTGTTACAACAGAACAAACAGCGATGATACGAAATGCCGTAGATAATAATGCTGTAATCTTCGAATCGGATTCTTTATATTCTGCTATATATTTAGTAATAGCATTATTAATACCGCCTGAAGCAAGATTCAATATTATGGTTACAAAATTGGTAAGCTGACCTAACAAAGCCACTCCGGAAGGACCAACAATAATAGCTACAACTTTGGTTGTAATCAAAGCCGTTACCATTTTTACTGAAGTCGATAACGCTGTGAGTGAAAATACTTTTATCAAATCATTTTTTAAAGCTGAAAAAAATATTTTTTTTATCTTTTCTCTCATAGCTTATTTACTGATAAAAGCACGTACTCTCATTGAGAACTTCAATAATTTAAAACCATGAGTAAACAGCAGACGCCTGAATTTATCATTTTTATACAATTCTTTTTTATCCCGGATGTTCCGATAGGCGTTTTTCACTTTCAAGGCAGCTTCGCGACGTTCATATCCAGAAAGGCTATCTCCATAGATAAATAAAAGCTTTTGCCTGATTGCAACATCATTAAGAGCTAATTCTCTCAATTTTATGATTGCCTCCATAGGAACCTTTTGTTCAAGGGCTAATTCCTCTAATTTTTGATTTGTATAAAAAACATCAAATAGTTTAAATGACATTTTTTTAGTAATCGCATTGGGATTATTTATTCTATAATAAAAAATTGCATCGCTAAATACAATCTTAGAACAATTAAGTAATAATTTACGTGTAGTATATTCGTCACTATTATAATTAAATGTTTCGATCCCTACACGCTTAACTATTTCCGTACGATATAAACCAAATCCATGAATTCTCCAATCAAGACTTAAAACAAACGCATCATGTGGGGTCACATGTTCAAAATCGGGGACTGTTTCCCGCCAAAAAGTCCTTATTGAAATATCATCTTTATTGCCAGAATAACATACTAAATTAGGGATCACCACATCTGCTTTCATTTTATCTGCAAGCTCAATCCCCTTTTTTAACAAATCTACATCATAAAGATCGTCTTGCGAGGAATACATATAATATTGACCTCTCGCACGTTCTAATCCGTAAGCTACAGAAAAAGAAGCTAATCCTTGATTCGGTTTTGTATAAACTTTAATACGTAAATCAAGTTGGGCATACCGTTCAAGAATTTGAAGGGAACGATCTGTCGATGAATCATTCACACACACAACCTCATAATCCTGAAAACTTTGAGCTAACAAGGAATCGAGAGTCTCTTCAAGATAGGATTCTCCGTTATAGACTGGCATAACCACAGAAATCCTCGGCATACGGGTCAAAATTTATTAATAATCTCCACGACGGCTTTAACCTCATCCTCTGTCAGTACTGCACTCATTGGCAGCGATAATACTTCCCTATGTATTTTTTCAGTAATAGGATAAGATCGATTATTCCAATCTTTATAACAAATCTGTTTATGTGGAGGCAATGGATAATGGATTAATGTTTGAATTCCATTCTCTGCAAGATAACTCTGTAGCGCATCACGATCTGCCGTACGCACAGCAAAAATATGATACACATTTTCCATGGGATCGACTGGTTGTTCGGGTAAAATAATCTTAGAATTCTTTATGTGACTACAATAATAATTTGCAATCTCCCGACGACAAGCATTCTCTTGTAAAACATGTTTTATTTTAACATTAAGAAATGCAGCCTGAATTTCATCCATTCGACTATTTAAACCCATATATGTATTGACATATTTCTTTTCAGATCCATAATTTGCAACAGCACGAACAATTCTGGCAACTTCCGGATCTTTCGTAGTCACCGCACCACTATCTCCTAATGCTCCCAAATTTTTACCAGGATAAAAACTAAAACCTGCAGCATCCCCGAGGTGTCCTGTCCTCACTCCTTCATATTCTGCCCCTATAGCCTGTGCATTATCCTCAATTACTTTCAAATTATATTTTTGAGCTATCGATTCCAGCTTTTTACTCCAAACCACCCGCCCATATAAATGCACAACCATTATCGCCCGCGTACGGGAGGTTATGGCACTTTCTATTTTATCGATATCGATATTATAGGTTTCAATTAAAGGCTCTACTAAAACAGGTTTCAATTTATTATCTGTGATCGCCAAAATAGTCGCAATATATGTATTCGCAGGAACAATAACTTCATCCCCTTCTTTCATTACACCCTTTTCTATATAGGCACGTAAAACCAACCTTAAAGCATCAAGCCCGTTGGCAACTGCAACAGCATACGGAGAACCCGTTAAATGACAGATATTTTTTTCAAATTCTTCATTCTGTTTTCCCTGTAAATACCAACCGGAATCTATCACGTCAGCAGCAGCAGACTTTAATTCTTCCGCATATTGAGCATTTATCTTTTGTAGGTCTAAAAATTTTATCATCATTTCATCAAATCATTAAATACCTTATAACATTTATCATTTAACGAAGCCTGCATTTGTTGAAGCGTATGTTCACGCAGCTTCAATTTTGTTATTCCAAAAGCTACCGGGGCATATTCACAGAGTTTCAAACAAGCCTTCCGGGCTTCCGTTTCAAGAACGCTTCCCTCTATAATGTCATCTACAATATCCATTTCTTTTGCCTGTTGTATCGTTATATAGTCTCCACTATATAACAGTTTCTGCAATAGCCTCGGCCTCCTTAAATTATAATTTAAAAGACTTATCATTAATTTATCAACAGTAAGACCGAGCTTCAGTTCCGGAAGACCTATTTTTGTCATTTTACTATCTGATGCAACAACGTAATCCGCACAGCATTGCAGTAATAGCCCACCTCCTATCGAATGACCGTCAATGGCAACCACAACCGGTTTCGGAAAAGAGAATAGTTCGATTAAAAAGCCATCGAAATTAGAAAAATGCAAATCTGTATTTCCAGTACCACCCACATTAAAACCTGTACAAAAACAATGCCTTTCTCCGGAAATGACCAATCCTGAAATGTCTTTATTCTGAGCACTTTCACGCAAAATTTCACGTAAAACTTCAACGTCGGAAGAAGTGAGCAAATTACCCTTTCCAGATGATAATTTTATATACTTAATATGATCTATAAGGTTAGAATGTATCATTCCTATAAATAAGATCCCCCATTGATATGGATGGTCTGTCCATTAATATATTTAGCTTTATCACTAACTAAAAATTCCGCTAAATCAGCAACTTCCTCCGGTTCGCCAAATCTTCCGGCAGGAATATTTCCAATAATTCCCTCTCTGTATTTTTCCGGAATACGCATGAGCATTTCAGTCTTAATCGCACCGGGAGCTATTGCATTCACCGTCACTCCTTTTTTACCCAACTCCATTGCCAAAGATTTTGTAAACCCGACCACTCCAGCTTTTGCTGCTGCATAATTCGATTTTCCAAATGCGCCGGTAAACCCCGCAATAGACGTAAGATTAATAATCCTTCCCCACTTACACTCAGACATAATGCGGCTAAAAGACTGTGTAAAATAATATATAGAGCGTAAATTTATATCAATAACAGTATCCCATTGATCTTTCTCCATTTTTAGAAAAGTGGAATCATTATCATATCCGGCATTATTAATTAGAATATCTACTTTCCCATAAGTCCGGATTATATCTTTAGCAAGATTTTCACACTGACCGGCATTAGCAAGATCACATTGATAAAAAAATACATTAGAAAAAGCCTCGCCAACTTCCTTCGCCCCCTCTACATTTTTATTATATGTAAAAATAACCGTTTTATAAAGTTCAGCAAAACGGCATACGATTGCCTTACCGATGCCCTTATCGCCACCTGTTATAAAAACTATTTTATTTTCCATCATTCCCATTTAATTATTGCAGCTCCATATGTCCAACCACTACCAACAGCTGCAAACAATATAATGTTTCCTGATTTTATTTTACCGGACTTTCTAACTTCATCCAATAATATAGGAATGGTTCCACCGGAAGTATTGGCATACTTATCCATATTTGTCATCACCTTCTCAAAAGGCAAACCTATTATTTCCGCAGTTTTTCGAAGAATTTTTATACTGGGCTGGTGAGGAATCATCAAGTCAATATCCTCAATCGATAATCCAGTATCGGCAAGAACCTGTGAAATAGCTTTAGGCAATACAGAAACGGCCGAATCAAAAACAGCTCTACCATCCATTTGAAAATACTGTAACCTTTTAGCAAGCGCCTCTTCATTTATAGGCATCTCGGAACCTCCTGCCGGAACTGTAAAACCAAATTTTTTATTGCTGCTATCCGTATATAACCGATATGCCAGAAAACCTTCCGTCACATTAGCAGCAGACAGAACAGCAGCACCCGCCCCATCACCAAAGAACACAGCATCACGTCTTTCCCAATCAATAATTCGAGAAAACGTATCGGCACCGATCACCAATACATGATTATACACACCGCTTGCTATATATTGCGAACCAACCGACATAGCAAATAAAAAACCGCTGCACACAGCAGAAATATCAAATGCAGCGGCATTATATGCCTTTATTTTATCCTGAACAATTGCCGCAGTTGAAGGAGCTTTTCTGTCAGGAGTCGCAGTAGCGACGATTATCAAATCGATATCGTCAACAGTCAATCTGGCATCCTGAACAGCACGTATTGCAGCTTGTGCAGCCAGGTCACTCGTTGTTTCATTATCAGCAACAATATGCCGTTCTTTAATTCCAAGATTCTCACGAATCCAGGCATCGTTAGTCGGGATTATTGTTTCAAGATATTGATTCGTGTAGATTGTTTCAGGAATGTATGATCCCGTCCCTATTATTTTTACATTTTTTACAACCTGTCTCATTATAACGAATGGTATTTAATAATTTCTTGATATATTTTCTCTGGATTTTCAATGGAAGGATTTATTCCTTTATGATACAACAAATCAACAATTTGTCCATTTTCAAGTATTCTATGTCCTACAATTTGCCATCCTACTTTTTTATTTATATGACATATTGCCCCATTAGACTGCAACTGTGATCCAGCTAATGGTCTATTGGCTTTCTCTATGTAATCATTAATAATTTCTTGACCATACCCCGCTCCCCATTCTTCTTTTTGAATTGCAATGATCGGCGTATCGAAATTGCCCCTATCGGTCAAAACCAAGAAGGCTACGAATTTTCCCGGCCGATCAAGAGGTTCATACAAATACCCACATAATTTATCTTTATTTTCATTCCACCATTTTTGCTGGGTATAATAATCATTCGCTTGAAGCGGTCTGGTTGATAACATATCCAAATTATCATTATAAATATGCCGCATTATTTCAACCTGCCAGGGCTCACTTATCTCTATTGATCTTAATTTCTTTTCTTTCATTTCTTATACGCTATAAATTCTTCATAATTACGTATGTAATCCGCTTCGTCATATTCCATTGAAGCAAGCACCAGACATACCGAACCACTACTGAAATTATTCAGTTCCCGCCATAATCCCGGAGAAATAAGCAACCCCTGGTAAGGACGATTTAAAGTAAATGTACGTTTAACATTACCGTCATCTATCATAACATCGAAACTACCGCTCGCAGCAATAATCAATTGTTTTAATTCATAATGAGCGTGTCCTCCCCGGCTCTCTCCTCCCGGAACATCATACAAATAATAAACCCGTTTAACTTCAAAAGGAATATCTTTCATATTCTGGGCTACGCTTATATTTCCTTTTTCACTATGATGCTTATCAAAATAGACTAACGTGCAATCATAAGCCGTTGAAGATTTAGACATGACGAACCTCCTTTTTAAACTGATCGAAATCACGTATATAATCATTTATGGAATAATCTTTTGAAGACAAAACAAGCGCCAATGAATTAGTTGAAAAATTTTCCATAGATCGCCATATCATTTTGGGTACGTAAATTCCATTGTAAGAGCGATTTAAATGATAATGCTGTTCATGTGTCCCATCATTTAATACAACATCAAAGCTACCGCTTAAGGCAACAATGAATTCTTCATTTTCTCGGTAAGCATGTCCTCCACGTGTTTCTCCACCAGGTACATCGTAAATCCAGTAAGTTCTTTTTATTACAAATGGAATATGATTATTAACCTCAATAAAAGAAAGATTACCTCGTCTGTCGAATATTTTAGGCAAATTGATAATTTTACTTTGCATTTTATTCATTTAATCTAATTATAGATTAATATTTTTATTTCTTTTAGTTGTTTGCGTCTTATTTGGACGTTCGTAATTTGGAAAACACTTCTTTTTTTACGTTTGCATGTGTGAGATAAATTGAAATATATTTGTTTAATCCATTAATAATAACTTAATACAATATTCAATCATTCTTCTCCTTCATTTAGAGCTCTTTTACAGCTGACTTTCGAGGATAGAGACAATTTCATTCCAATTAGCCTCTGTCAATAGTACTCTTTGCGTATATTTTTTTCTTTTTACGATCACGAATTTTATCAAACCATAAATTCAGTCCAATCCAAATAGTTATATCAGCCAAAAGCAATATATTGTTATTTATGACAGATGCTAATATAATATTGACAATACTAAAAGACAACGCCATTGCCAATATACAGATCATAGTTTTACGAGAACTGAAACCCATATCCAAAAATTTGTGATGTATATGATTTCTGTCTGCGTCAAATAACCCTTTGTGATTTCGGGCACGCACCAATATAACCCGGATCACATCAAACATAGGAACTATTAAAGTAGAAAAGGCAATAACGATAGCCCCCTCTGAATATGGAGCTCTTTCTGGATTATTATTGGTGTAGGAAATGGCCAAAAAAGCTAATATATATCCTAGTGTCAAACTCCCAGTATCCCCCATAAATATCTTTTTACAGCGATCTACATTACCAAAAACATTATAATAGAAGAAGGGAAGTAGTACTCCCAGTGTAGAAAAAGCGAGCATGGCATAAATCCACTGGCCATAATAGATATATAAGCTGCCGAGAGTTAACAGTGATATACTACTTAACCCGGATGCTAATCCGTCAATGCCATCTATCAGATTGATCGCATTGACAATGAATACTGTTAATAGGATTGTAAAAGGAATTCCTAGCCAGGGAGTCAGTTCTTCAATACCGAAAAGACCATATAAATTGTTGATCCATAGGCCGGACAGGGGGATAAGGGAGGCTGCTATGATCTGTATAACGAATTTGCTTCGGTAACGCAGTCCGACCAAGTCATCTTTTATGCCTGATAAATACAATAACGTTAAGCCACAGACTAAGAAATAAAATTCAGGAACTATGAAATGAAGGCTGTCAATGGCGATTTCATAACCGATAAGATACCTTAATCCGGTGGTGAAAGCCAATGAAAATAGGATGGTGGGGACAAATGATATGCCGCCCAGACGGGGAATTATTCCGCTATGGACTTTTCGTTCGTCGGGGATGTCGAATAACTTTTTTCGGAAAGCTACGACGAGAATCCTTGGAATAATAAGCGCTGATAGAACTATTGATATAAATAGAGAAATAGCAATGAATATATAAATCATAACAAACTATAAGGTATTGACACAACAAAGTTCGTCAGTCACAGAAGTGAGCTCACGAAAAACAATGACTAGCTAAAACGATCGTTTTAAGTAGTCATTATTTTGTCTATTTTAACAATTGAAGCAATTTCTATATAAGTTTTGAAAATTAAAATCTAAATATTTTTTCTTTGTTGTAGATATGAATAAAATGCATACCTTTGCGGTGACTAAAAAAAACGATCGTTTTTTTTAGTCATTACTTTTTATGGTATGTCTGTGGGTTATAGCTTGTTATTATGTGTTGTGAAAGGTGGTTCAGCCTTTTGTCTTGCAGTTTTTTCGAAGATTGTTTTTATGTGTTAAACTGTACAATAAGCAGTGTGTGGTTGCTGGTTAAAAATAACAAATATAGTCTATGGTATATATAAATATTTGTATTTATTATAATGTAGTGATGAGTAATCTCTTATGGAAGTATAATATTTCTTATCACAATATCTGAAACTTCAGGCCAAATGACAGGCTGAGATAGTCTTTCGGCTTCAGATATTTGTTTCCAAATTTGTTAAGGATATACAGATCGCATGAACTGAGTTCGTAAAATAGCGTGACTGATTTATGCCATCTTCCCGGATTATTGAATTTAAAGGTGACACGTTCACCAAGAAAAATATGGGTTCGTATTCTTGTTGAAAAGAAGTAATAACCTTTAGGGTATTTGTCAGGGCTTTGTACCCAAAAATCTCTGTCAAGCAGGGTGTTAATGTATAACCCTGTTGTTAACGGTTCAAAATCAATGTTTTTATGCAAAGGGACTCTCCAGGGGATATAATTTTGCTTTACCGTGAATGTTGCCATGGTGTGACGTTTTTTTGAACTTTCAGCTTTCAGGTTACGGGTGGTTTTGGGAACAAATCCGAAGAGAAGGTCTGTTTCCCAGTGATGGCGGTAGTAGTCCCATCCGATCCCGAAAGAGAACATGCCCATGGAACCGGCAAATTGTATTTTACTGTACCGGGGGATAAGATTTTCCCATAGTGAAGTGTATCTTTCTATATGTCTGTCATACAAAGTCGGGGCAGGGATACTGTCCTGAGCATTTGTATAAAACGGAAAAAGCAAGGTTAAGAGCAGTAGTAATTTAAAATTTAACGATTTCATATGAGTAGTCATCAGGTGTTACGGTAAAGAGTAAATAAGAACGTTTGCCGATATTGTCGCAGCAATAATAAATGATCCCGTCGTCGAACAGGTCGCGGGCGGCAAAGTTATGGTCGTGGGCATGCAAGCAGAAAAGAGGATTGGGAAATTCCCGTATCTTTTCCTGGAAGATATCTGCCACATTGTTATTGAATTGCTCGCTTCCGGGCGGCACATGCATAACAAAGATCGTGCATTTATCATCTTCTGTTGTATCATTCAGTACACCTTTTATAAAGGAGAAATCGGGTACAGGAATAGAGTAATCGTATTCAAGCGCATTTGTATTCAGACAGATGAAACGGATTGCACCACCTCCACCATAATACTGTGAAGGGCCGACGCTGAACGAGAAGTTTTTAGGACCGTACATATCCTCGTATACCAATTCCCCGTTGCCGATAATATCATGATTGCCGATCAGGGCAACATAAGGTATTTTTAACTTGGATAAAATTGAATGCTGCCAGATATATTCTTTTTTGATACCAAAATCGGTCAGGTCACCTCCGTGAATGACAAAATCGATAGAGTCCCGTTGGTTGACATGTTTCACAAAGTCATTCGTTTCATCCAGCCAGCGCTGAGTGTCGCCTGTAAAGATAAAACGGATGGTGTCTTTATCCTGGCAGGCGTTCCGGATTTTAAAAATATTCATTTCATTGATATCTTTGTCTTCCTTGTACGTGATTCTGCCGTCGTATGGATGGTAGTCTATCAGGTCACATGATGTGAGTAGTACGAATAGTACTAGTGCATATTTTTTTATCATAAAAGTAGTCCTGTCTTTTTGGTAACAAAGATAGGACTACTTTTATGATTGGAAAGGTTTCTATTGAATTATTGATGGTCAGAAAGTCTATAGGCTGAATGCCTGTTCCAGTTCTGTGAAATCGGTAATAACCAGGTCGGCCGATTCATCCCCCCGGTAATCGCTCCAGCCGATACTTTTCAGCCAGATTGTTTTGCAGCCGATAGACGTAGCGGGGATAATGTCTTTATCGTGAGAATCTCCGATTACGACGATCGTTTCTGCCGGTAATGATAATTCTTTTACACCTAACCCGAATATAGCCGGATCGGGTTTGCGGATACCGACAACTGCTGATTCGACAATCGATTTAAAATAAGTATCCAGATGAAAATCTTTTAGTACGGATTCGATGTTCCCATAGAAATTGGAGACCAGTACCAGCGGGTATTTTTGAGACAATGCCTCCAGTATGGGACGAGCTGTGTCGATCGACTTCCGTGCATAAGCATAGCACCAGTCGGCCAGCCGTTGTTTTAATCCGGGAGTGGCATACGCTTCGGGGATAAAATCGCCGGCTTTGAGCCATTCGATCTGTATGTCTGTCTTCAGGCGCAGCATGTCGAGGAAAGTGTGATGGGGCTTTACGATCGGATTTTTACCTAACGTCCGTTCGCCGTGCACATAGGCATTCCGGAAGATCTCTTTGCTCACCGGTACTTCTTCGGCCTGATAAGCCATCCAGATCACTTCGGCCCAGTGCATGCCATTGCTGTCGATGGTACCGCCATAATCGAATATGATTCCTTTTATCTTGTCTGATTCGAACATATATTTATGATTTTGATTCGAGTTCTTTAGTGAATTGGGCACAGAAACGTTCGTGTGTTACGATCATATATGCCAGCATGATATTCAATACTGTCATTTCAAATACGAAATACAACCAGGGCATATCAATGAAAAGACTGACGAATAAAGCAATGACACGTGTGTTGAATGACAGCATATTCGTGTATTTCATCATCGGAAGGCTCTTTTCACGGAAGGCTTTCCGGAACCATTCCGGAGCTTCATCGTGATACTTGGTCCGGATGATGTTCATCATTTTCTGAAACTTCGGCGACAATGCTTCCTGCCCGACGGTATAGTTGATATAAAATGTTTCAAAAAGTTTGTAGATAAAATCTTTTTTCCAACTCATCGTCTTGTATTTCTCTTTCAGGGCGGGAGAGTGGGAGAGTTCGCTTCCGGCTTTTCCTTTCAGGAATAACAGGTGGATATTCCGGTAATAATCAGCCATGGCGGCTTGTTTGCTATGGAAAAATCCGGTGATAGCGGCAAATATCCAGATCCAGATACCCCATTCCGGTGTCAACCGAAGGCAGATGGCGGCATAGATAGCAATAAACCAGCAGTCGCCGGCTGTTCCGTCCAGAATACGACCCAATGGTGTTTTCTTTCCGGTCATGCGAGCCAGCTGTCCGTCGGCGCTGTCGTATGAGTTTGCCCAGATAAGCAATAACATACCGATGATATTTATTGTCAGGCTCTGGTAATAGAAACAAATACCGGCTGCAATACCTATAAATATACTGGCTACGGTAATTGCATTGGGGGATACTCCCAACTTATTGAAGAATAACGCCCAACGATAACCGATCGGGCGATAGAAGTGGATATCGATGAACTCTTCGGTATCCAGGGATTTGAGTGTAGACTCTATATCGGGTTTCTTTTTTGTTTCTTCCATTACTTGCTGATTAAATTATAGATGCGGCGGGCAATCTGGGGAGCTGCTTCGTCCCGGCAGGGAGCAAAACTGGGCCAGTCATTGAAGTCGATCAGCCGGATCGATCCGTCATCTGAAATAATACAGTCACCACCGTAAATATGAATGTTCAGTACTTCTGCCGCCTGGCTGCAAAGTTGCTGCAACTTTGAATCGTCAAACGGAATGCCTTTGGCCGTTCCGTTTATCTGTTCTAACCCGAATTTACTGTGATGTTGGTTGGAGGGGTAGAACCAATAAAAGAAATCAGTTCCGGTCACGCCATAGAACTTAACCAGGTCGCCAACCAGATGTTCGTTGACTACGGCAGTCTTGATTCCGCGGATGGCGTATTCTTTCAGGATTGTTTTGGCTTCTTCCGGATTCCTGACGTAGGTGACATCTTCCCGGTGGATGGCGTGAAAGTCGCCTCGTTTGATCCAGCAGTTATAAAATCCGGCTTTTTCCAGTGCGGCTGTCGGGTCTTCATCGGTGGGAAGGATCAAGCTGGCCGGATGTGAGATGTTGTTCGACATTAACAGGCGGGTCATTTTCTCGCGTGTACAGTTTTCTATTCCATAGCCGGAGTTGATAACGGTATAACCCTGATCTTCCATCTGCTGTAGTTTATGGATAGAAGTCCAGTTTCTGACCATATTGAAGATGGCTGTCTCTTCAAAGTTATGGATTATCAGATCTGACTCTATGTATTCGTTTACTTCACATCCCAGATCGCGCAGATGTTGGACGGTCAGAGAGAAGATGGCGGCATCGTTACCGATATGGTTGGGGGAAAATTGATTTTCCCGGCGGATGCCTGCTATTGTTAGTTTACTCATTACTTTTTTATTTAGTTGTCACTTGTCAACTATCAACTGTTTAAAAAATCTTCGGCCTTTTTGATATCTTCGGCATGATCGACGTCTACGATTTTGCTGAATGGGTAAGCCTTCAGTTTCAATCCTTCAGCAATAAGCTGACGTTGGTAGTTGCGCATACGTGACATGCCTTGTCCGATTGCATTATTCAGAACTTTCAGTCCGGAACGTCGCAGGCAGTAAATACCGCCGGAGATATAAGAACATGGCGGTTCTCCTTGTTTATCCAGAAAGCCTCGGATTACTAAATCGTTGTCTGTATCTACGTATAAAGGTTTTTCGTCATCTATAAAATCGGTTACTGCCATTAACCCGTCCAATTGACTTTCTTTCAGGAACGCCTGGATGTATCCGCCGAACTCTTCTTCTTTGAAAATCGTGTCGACGGTTGTCAGGCAGATATGATCACTGTCCAGATGATGGCTGAGCTCATAAAAGCTATGCATGGAACTGGGCGTGGATTTAACCAGCAGATAAAAAGGAACAGGCAGTTCCAGTTTTCGCAAGTGCTCTTGCACTTCCGTCATTTCTTCATTTACAATAATACTGATAGATGACGCATCGTTTTTCAGAAAAACATTGATCAAACGATCAATTAACGCCGTACCGTTTAGTTGTACCAGTGGTTTGGGCCATTTTACTCCTTCTTGCACCAAGCGGGAACCCTCGCCAGCTGCAATGATTGCATAATCCATATTTGTCAGAAACTAATTGAATTAAGATGATTGATATATGAAAAAGAAATTCTTCTATCCGAGGAAAAAATCGTTTTTGGACGGATAGAAGAAATCTTTTTATATGTGTGTATTAATCCAGATAGCTAGGTGCTTTTTCTCCGATCATATCACGCAAAGTCTGTTTAACCATTCTCCACTGCTGGAACAGGTCGTGAACAGGCTGGTGTTCGAAATCGTGCATCGGGCTCTTGCAGAAGAATGACAACCAAGTCTGGATACCGGACATACCGGCACGCATAGCCAAGTCGCTGAACAATACCAGGTCGAGAGCGATAGGAGCGGCGAGGATAGAGTCACGGCAAAGGAAGTTTACCTTGATTTCCATCGGATAGCCCATCCATCCGAAGATGTCGATGTTGTCCCATGCTTCCTTGTTATCCTTGCGGGGAGGATAATAGTTGATACGTACCTTATGATATACGTCACCATAAAGGTCCGGATATTTTTCAGGTTCGAAGATATTGTCGATCACAGACAGTTTACTAACTTCTTTTGTCTTGAAGTTTGCAGGATCATCCAATACTTCGCCGTCGCGGTTTCCTAAGATGTTGGTGGAGAACCAGCCGCTTACACCCAGCATACGTGTTTTGAACATCGGAGCCAGTACAGTCTTCATTAATGTCTGTCCGCTCTTGAAGTCCTTTCCGGAGATAGGTACATTCATCTGTTTGGAGAATTCCCACATAGCCGGCGTATCTACACACAGGTTAGGAGCACCCATAATGAACGGAGCGCCTTCTGCGATAGCAGCGTAAGCATAACACATACTCGGGGAAACAGCTTCCGTATTGTTTTCCTTCATCGCTTTTTCCAATGCGGCAAGCGACATGTGTTCATCTGACAGAGGAATGTAGATTTCAGTACTTGCAGCCCATAAAACAGCGATACGTTCGCAATTATTGGCAGCCTTGAAATCACGGATGTCCTGGCGCAGTTGTTCTACCATTTCCCAACGGGTGGCAGCCTGTTTGATGTGCGTTCCGTTTAAGCGTTTAGCCCAGTTGTGATCGAATGCAGCCGGCATCGGTTTGATGGCCTGCAATTCTTCTTTCACATTGTTCAGGTCTTTTTCCTTTAATACTTCAGCATACATGGCAGCTTCGTATGCATTATCGGGGAATATATCCCAACCGCCGAATACAATATCGTTCAGATCAGCCAAAGGCACAATGTCTTTGATTGCTTTCTCTTCTCCGCTTTCCAACCGCATAGTCGCCATCTGGGCGATTGAGCCGATTGGTTTTGCTACTCCTTTACGAGCAGCCAGAGTACCTGTAATCATGGTGGTTGATACTGCTCCACCTACACCCACAACGAGAATGCCAAGTTTCCCTTTAGCTTCTTTTACTTCGATTTTTTCCATGTCAATTTAAGTTCAAAAATAATTGTGCAAATTTAGGCCTTCTTAATTGAATTAAAAAGGATAAATATGCGATATAATTGGTCAAAAATACTATAATTTCCAATAACTTGCCAGTCTTTCTGTACAAAAGTACTATTCTCTTCGTACTAAAGGCTTGTTTTTTGAGTTGTACGTAAGATAAAAAAATATCTATCTCTTGAACTATTTTGTTACAAAACTATAAAAATAGATTGGTTTCACAAATAATTTTGACGAATATAGTTGTTTATCGAATAAAAATACTTTCCTTTGTGGCATGTGAACAACATAGTTTTCAGAAATTGCTCTTTTATCTCCGATGTAATATTCAACAAGTGAATTTATTTTGTAGTAATGGACCTTTCCAAGATTATTTGTTACAGTTTTTTTATTAATTATTTTATATCATTTTTGTATGAATATTTACATTGGTAACCTGAACTATCGGGTTAGAGAATCTGACTTACAGCAGGTTTTAGAAGAGTATGGAGTTGTAGAATCAGTAAAGTTAATCATTGATCGCGACACTAACAGATCAAAAGGTTTTGCATTCGCAGAATTTACAAATGAAAGCGAAGCAAGAAATGCAATCAATGAATTGAACGGTGCAGAATACGAAGGCCGTCAGATGGTTGTTAAAGAAGCTACTCCAAGACGTTGAGTTAGTTTTAACAAATAGTATAAGAGAAGGGGTACGGAAGCTAAACATCCGTATCCCTTTTTTTATTGCTGATAATTTCTTACGTTTGCTGCAAATTTTGAAATAAATGAAAACTCTTCCCTTGAAATCTACCCGTCTGCTTCTGCCGGGTCTCTGCTTTCTGATTGTAAATCTATTTGTTGTATGTCCGGCCCGGGCACAAATTTCCGACCGGGTGTTTAAATCGGACCACCGGATCGATCCGGAAAAGAAAGGGCAATTATCTGTCGAGCTGGATAATATAAGTTTCTTTAAAGATAATGAATATACCGGTTCGATTATGAAAGGATATTCTTTGCCGGGATTCTGGATACAACCGAAGGCTGTTTTTTATCCGCTGGGTAATATAAAACTTGAGTTGGGAGTACATATGCTCCGTTATTGGGGGGCAAAGAAATATCCGAGCCTGGCTTATCAGGATATTGCCGAATGGAAAGGCGACCAGTATCAGCATGGTTTCCATGTCCTTCCTTTTTTTCGGGCGCAGATGGCTTTGTCCGATCATGTGAATATTGTTCTTGGTGATATCTATGGCGGTGCTAATCATAACCTGATCGAACCTTTATATAATCCGGAGTTGAACCTGACGGCTGATCCTGAAGCCGGACTTCAGTTGTTGTATGACTCCCGCAGGTTTGATCTGGATGTTTGGGTGAACTGGGAAAGTTTTATTTTCCGGGAAGATACGCATCAGGAGGCGTTTACCGTCGGGTTGTCGGGACGTTATAAACTGAATGATCCGGATGCGCGTTTTCATTTTTATGCACCGGTGCAGGGATTGGCCCAACATCGGGGAGGGGAGATCGATACGATATTTACTAACTCTGTACAGACATTGATGAATGGCGCTGTGGGAGTCGGTACGGTTTGGAACACAGGTAATCCGATATTCCGGAATGTAAATCTTGAATTTGATGTCGCTGGTTATTATCAGCAGGCCGGTAAGTTATGGCCATATGGTAGCGGCTCCGGTTTTTATGTCCGGGCATCTGCGGATATTTACGATTTTCGGGTGAAAACATCTTATTGGAACAGTGATAAATTCATCTCCATGTTCGGCTGTCCGTTTTATGGAGCGGTATCGACATCGGATGAAGGTGTTTCTTTTGACGGGCAAAATATGGTTTATCTGGGGTTGGAATACTCAAAGAGTTTCGGGAAAGGTTTTTCCCTGGGGGTAGATGTGGATGTATATCAGCATCAGTCTGTCGATAAGTTTGGACCGGGGGCTGGTGAAGTCGGTAAATCCGGCAGCGCTACCAGTTTTTCGGCAGGGATTTATTTCCGGATCAATCCATCGTTCCTGATCAAGCAGTTTTAAAAGGAGAAAATAATGAAAGTAAATAAAGGTCTAATTTATATTAGACCTTTTTTCTTTCTGATAGGATTCAAGCAAAAATAGTGTTTTTGCTAATGACGGGAAAGTCGGTAGAACGACCGGGCGTTCCGGATTCCACTCCGGATCTTCCGTGATCATTGTGGATAAAGTTCCCGCATGCATGAGTACTGTCTGTGCATCTGTGATAGCCGTTATGATATGACGTTTTTCCGTAGGCAATAAAACGAAATACCCTTCATCGACTTCTACTACCGGGGTTGCCGTTTTCGAACAGATGAGAAGTTTGCCTGTAGTGACAAAAAGTAATATGTTTCCCATTTGTTCTGTGTCATATACTACTTCACCGGCTTTTACTTCTTTGCATTCAAATTGATTAATAAAATTCTTCATAAAAAATTGCTACTCGTTCAGCATTGCTTCAATCGGCCTGTTTGGCAGATATTGAAGCATACCGGTAGAGTATTCTATCTGATGTTTACCGTTTTCATCGGAGTAGATTACATAATATTCAATACCGGGAATATTTTTTGCCGCTTCACGTGCTTTTTCCAGCCCCATCGCCATGAAGGCTGTCGCATAAGCATCGGCGGTGATACAATCTTCAGCTACAATTGTTGCGCTTAATATGCTTTGTTCGGATGGGTATCCGGTACGCGGGTCAATCGTATGGGCGTACTTTTTTCCATCTTTGACGTAGTAGTTACGGTAGTTGCCGGATGTGGCAACGCCTCCTTTTTTACATAACTGGACTACTTCTTCTATATCGTTTTTTATTCCGGTTGAATCGTCTTCCGGTTTATTGATTCCTATACGCCAGCATTTACCGTTCTGGTTGACGCCTTTCATCGTTACTTCGCCACCAATTTCGACCATGTAGTTTTCAATACCTTCACGTTCGAGCAGACGTGCTATGACATCGCTTGCATATCCTTTGGCAATCGCGGAGCAATTCAACAGGATACGGGAATCATCTTTTACTACTTTCCGTCCGTCCAGTCTGACTTTCTGATAACCGACGAATTGTTTGATACTGTCGATCATTTGAGGAGTCACACTGTCCATTTTACTGAATCCGAATCCCCAGAGATTGACCAGAGGAGCACAGGTGATATCGAAAATGCCTTCCGAATGGTCGGATACCTCTTTTGCTTTATTGAACACCTCGATAAACCAGTCATCTGCTTCGACCGCCTCATTCCGGTTCACTTTTGATATGATAGAGTTCGGATTGAACGGATTTAACGAAAGATTGAACTTTTGAAATTCGGCATCAATCTTTTCTGTCAGTATTTCAGAACCTTCATATTTAATATGATAGATAGTATGAAAAACGGAACCGCTTTCTTCGAAATATTGTTTCTGTTTTGTACAGGCAGTGAACATAAGTATCCATAAACCGGCCGCCAGAATGATCTTCTTGTACATCTCTTTAAATTTTAGCGCAGCAAAGATACTAAAATTTATTGTAATTCAATCAATGTCAGTTGTCAAGCCTTTTTGTTTTCCATATAAGCCCCTTTCATGGGAGATGCGCAGTTGCGTGTAAAAATATCCAGGATACCGCGGCTATGGCGGGATACAGGCTGTGTCCATTGTTTACGACGCTCCGACAAAATCCGGTCTATTTCCTCCGGTGATTGTTGGAAGCCGTTGGTTCCGATGATCTCGAGCTTACGGGCAGGAATGTCGATACGGATCAGGTCATTGTCTTCAACCAGGGCGATAGGACCGCCGTCGTATGCTTCCGGCGAGACGTGTCCGACGGCCGGGCCGCGGGTGGCTCCGGAAAAACGTCCGTCGGTAATGAGGGCAATGCTTTCTGCCAGTTCCGGGTCGGAGGCGATGGCTTCGGTCGTGTAAAACATTTCCGGCATTCCGCTGCCTTTCGGACCTTCGTAACGGATAAAGACGGCTTCTCCCGGATGGATATTTTTCTGCAATACAGCTTGCAATGCTTCTTCTTCGCTATCGAATACACGGGCCGTTAATGTTGCCTGCATCAGGTTGGGGGAGATGGCGGCATGTTTGACAACGGCTCCTTCCGGGGCGAGATTCCCTTTTAATATGGCAATCGCTCCTTGTTTCCGGATCGGACTTTTAAACGGTTTGATAATGTCGCTGACTTTTACTCCAAGCGGGGACAAGTATTTGCGGCATCCTTCATAAAATCCGTTTGTGCGGAGTGTTTCAAGATTTTCTCCCAGGCTTTTGCCTGTTACTGTCCGGACGTCCAGGTTAAGCACGTCTTTCAGTTCTTCCAGAATGGCGGGAACACCGCCGGCATACCAGAAATATTCGCCCGGCCAGAATCCGCTTGGACGGATATTCAGTAAAAAAGGAATTTGGCGATGGATTTCATCAAATAATTCAGGCGGCAGGTCGATGCCTAGTTCATGCGCAATGGCCGGCAGATGTAGCAGGCTGTTGCTGGAACCGGCTATCGCGGCGTGCACTATGATAGCATTTCTGAAAGCGTCGATTGTCAGGATATCGGAAGGCAGTAACTCTTCTTTTCCTAATTCGACGGAACGCTGGCCGGCATACCGGGATATCTCTTTTATATAATGTACGTGCGTAGGGATTAAGGCCGAACCCGGCAGTGCGATACCCAGCGCTTCGGCCATTACCTGCATTGTCGAGGCTGTTCCCATAAAAGAGCAGGCTCCGCAAGCCGGGCAGGCATCTTTTTTATAAGCGAGGAATTGCTCTTCGCTTATTTCTTTCCGTTCGTATTGTGCACTGTATGTTCCGATTTGTTCTAAAGTCAGCAGGTTGGGGCCGGCTTTCATAATACCTCCCGGCAGGAGCAGGGCCGGCATATTCAGCCGGGCGATCGCCATCAGGTGGGCGGGCACCGATTTGTCGCAACTGGTAATGAATATTCCCGCATCGAAAGGCGTTGCTTTTACGTGTATCTCCATCATGGCTGCCATGATATCGCGGGATACGAGCGAATAGTTCATTCCGTCGTGGCCCTGTGCTTCGCCGTCGCAAATGTCAGTGACGTAGTAATTGGCAGCCCGTCCTCCGGCATCGCTGATACCTTTGCCGGCTTCTTCCACCAGCTTGTTCAGATGGGCACTTCCGGGGTGGCTGTGTCCGTAACTGCTCTCAACGATGATTTGCGGTTTGCTGAGATCTTCAATGCTCCAACCACTACCGAGGCGGAGTGAATCGAGTTCCGGTGCCAATTTACGTAATTCCTGACTTTTCATATACATTTATTTTATTAGCAGAAGAACAGGTGTTCTATCAATATTTTTGCTCCGATACCGATTAGTATCAGTCCGCCGATCAGGTCGAGTTTCAAATCCACCTTACGTCCGAAACGACTTCCGAAATAAACGCCTGAAACAGACATAAGGAATGTGATGATTCCGATCAGGGAAGCCTGGATGATGATATCCGATTTCAGGATAGCCAGCGAGATACCGATAGCCAGTGCGTCGATGCTTGTTGCTATAGACAGTCCGAACAATGTTTTGTTGCAGAGCGGATTTGTTTTGCAGTCTTCATCTTCTTCCTGCGTACTGTCGTATATCATTTTACCTCCCAGGTAAAGCAACAGGACGAAAGCGATCCAGTGGTCGAAGGCTGTAATGTATTTCTGGAATCCGACACCGGCCAGATAGCCCAGAACTGTCATTGTGGCCTGTGTGATACCCATAAAAGAGCCGATCTTAACCATATTGCACACAGTGCAATTCCGGATTACTGCTCCGCCGGTTACGGACACGGCCAAACTATCCATCGATAATCCGATGGCTAGTAACACTATTTCTATAATTGACATAAATTAAAAAGTTTCCACCCCGGGTGTACTCATATTTCTGATTCTATCTTATAGTTGTTTCTATTGGATGAATTCCTGGAAATCAACTCGCCGATGAATCCGGCTAAGAACATTTGCGTTCCGAGGATCATCGCAGTAAGCGATATATAGAAATATGGAGAGTTTGTTACCAACGGACGTAAATCGCCGGAGAACATGGAGATCAGTTTCATGCTTAATACGAATACCAATGCGATGAAACCGATAAAGAACATCACGCTTCCCCACAGACCGAAGAAATGCATCGGCTTTTTTCCGAATTTGGAAGTAAACCATAACGTGATCAAATCCAGATAGCCGTTGACAAAACGGTTCAGTCCGAATTTGGTTGTTCCGTATTTGCGTGCCTGATGCTGTACGACTTTTTCACCGATCTTATGGAAACCGGCAATCTTTGCCAGGTATGGAATATACCGGTGCATATCGTTGTACACTTCGATATTTTTGATAACGACATTTTTGTAAGCCTTCAGGCCGCAATTGAAATCGTGCAGGTTGTTTATGCCAGAGAATTTGCGGGCCGTGGCATTGAATAGCTTTGTCGGGATCGTTTTGGATAACGGGTCGTACCGTTTCTTTTTCCATCCTGAAACGAGGTCGTATCCGTCTTCCGTGATCATACGGTAGAGTTCCGGGATTTCGTCCGGACTGTCCTGGAGGTCGGCATCCATGGTGATGACTACATCTCCCTGGGCACGCTCGAAACCGCAATGTAGTCCGGGTGATTTGCCGTAATTGCGGCGGAACTTGATGGCTCTGATACAAGGATTCTTTTGCTGTAAACCCTCGATCACTTCCCATGAATTGTCCGTACTGCCGTCGTTTACAAATATAATTTCGTAAGTAAAGTTATGTTCTTTCATCACCCGCTCTATCCATGCTTCCAGTTCCGGTAGAGACTCGGCTTCGTTGTACAACGGAATAACTACTGATATATCCATTATTTGTATTGTTTCTCCTTATTGTTCTTGTCTGATCGCACCGGTTTCATTGTTCCTGCACAGAATGGCTGCTACCGGTATCGAAAGTATAATGCCATAAAATATATTATTGAAAACACCCTGAATAGCCATATGGATGGGAGTGAAATTGGTTTTTCCGATTGCTTCCATGACTTCGGTGCTTACCTGTGAATCTTTCAGTACTTCGATCATCTGGTTTACTGAGTTTGCCAGAAAATCGGCCGGAGCGATAAACTGGAAGAACACGAAATGTTCGAGGGCGACGATCAATGCGGCAAAAAAGTAAAGCATTGTGCCGAAGCGCCAGGCATGAAAGAAACTGATCTTTCCGCCGATGTCCTGTTTGTATCGTTTTGTCAGATAATAGGCGATGAACGGTACTGTCAGTGTAAGCACTATATATATAATGTTTAGGGCAGGAACCGTATTGCTGAAAATAAAGAACAGGTACTTGATCACCCAGAAAATTCCCATGGCTAAACCATAAGTCATCGCGCTTTTTAATAGTAGACCTTTATTTTCTTCCATTTGTGCTGCTGTTTTAAAGTTTCTATCAGCAAAATTAATCCTTTTGTTATAATATGCAATGTATAACAATAAAAAAAGAGGAAGTTTATTGTCATAAACCTCCTCTTCCAAATTTTTGAATTTTCAATTGTTAATTATCAATTTTCAATTCTTCTGAGCCTCTTGTCGGATTCGAACCAACGACCCCGAGATTACAAATCACGTGCT
>ERZ791830.602-NODE-602-length-33337-cov-6.592512_pt1 | contig 33337 bp, 35 predicted proteins | sample MGYA00509945_ERZ791830 | MGnify/ENA primary metagenome ERZ791830 (study PRJEB30046, sample SAMN00792021) | human gut metagenome | study: EMG produced TPA metagenomics assembly of the A metagenome-wide association study of gut microbiota in type 2...
CAAATATCTTCGTGATAATATTGATAAAGCTAAGTTGGGAGATCCGTCTGGATTTGCAGAGTGTATTCAGGCAAATTATGCCGATTAAAAAATGGCACAAAAGTCGATTGTCGAAAGCCTGTAATCGTGCTACACGCTGTCTATTAGGGGAGAAAGAAAATCTCTCCTGAAAGCCAAGCCATTCGCCTACGCCAGAATATTTCGCCTAAAAATAGAATATAATTAGGTTTATATAACCCTAACTGTCTTGCATTTCTCCTAAAGATGTGCTATAATTAGGCGAACGAAAAGGAGGCGTAGGCGAATGCGGCAATTTGATTACAGCAAACTGAAAGCAATTGCATGGGACAGCGAGGTACTTTCTCTGGTAGCTCAGATCCACGAGTGCAAGGGACGGCAGGAAATGTATCTGGCGCAGAAACCTGCGGCTTTGGATCGGCTGGTGGAGATTGCCAAGGTGCAGAGTACCGAGGCTTCCAACAAGATCGAGGGTATTGTTACCACCAATACCCGAATCAAGCAGCTGTGCGAGGAAAAAACCACGCCCCGGAACCGGGACGAGGAAGAGATCAGCGGCTACCGGGATGTGCTGAACACAATCCACGAGAGCTATGAATACATCCCTCTGACAGCAAATTATATCTTACAGCTCCATGGGATGCTCTATCATTACTCCGGCCGTGGCATCGGCGGGCGATTCAAGAATGTCCAGAACTATATCAGCGAAACCCATGCTGACGGCACAACCTTTGTCCGATTTACACCGCTGGAGCCCTATGAAACGCCGGATGCTGTTGCAGCCATCTGCGAAAGCTACAACAAGGCCATTGACGATGGTATCATCGATCCCCTGCTCCTGATTCCCATTTTCATCAATGATTTTCTCTGCATCCATCCCTTCAACGACGGCAACGGCAGAATGAGCCGCCTGCTCACCACATTGCTGCTATACCGCAGCGGTTATGTGGTTGGACGGTATGTGAGTCTGGAAGCTAAAATTGAGCGAAACAAGAATGTGTACTACGATGTTCTGCACATCGCCTCTACCAAGTGGCACGAAGGTGAGAACGACCCAGTTCCGTTTATCAAGTATATTCTGGGTACCATTCTCTCCGCCTACCGTGACTTTGAGGACCGGGTGCAGCTGGTGGATGAGAAGCTACCCGCCGTGGACCTTGTCCGTCGAGCTGTTCAGAAGAAGGTCGGCAAGTTTACCAAGAGCGAAATCATGGAGCTGTGTCCCTCCATCAAGAAGGCCTCGGTTGAGAACTCCCTGAAGAAGCTGGTAGAAAACGGAGAAATCACCCGACATAGCAGCGGCAAAAACACCTTCTACACTCGGAACAATTAAGCATAGCCGTGGCAACGTTTTGGCAACAAAAAATCAGATAGCCTCTACTATCTGAATAATGAAAATAATGCCAATACCCTGAACTAAATCCCATAAGCAAATCTGTTTAGAAAACTTTTGGCAGGAGCGAGTGGGAATGAGATAATCCAATAATCATAGGGCCTGTTGCAAAATACGCCCATGAAAAAACCACATCGACCATCCCAAAAAGGCTTGGCTGATGTGGTTTTTTGCGTTAGAATTAAACTATCATGAAAAACTCTGAAACGCAAACTCAGTATACCGCAGTTGCGCGAAATAATCAACTGGTTCTTATACTGAACAGTGAAATTAAATTGCCAGAGGATGCACCCGTCCGAGTGACCAGTGCCCAGCTTGAGGAACTGGATTAATTACCTGGAAGCAGCGGTCAAATGCGTTTTCATAAAGTCAACCAATTACGAAGCACAGAAAACCAAGAAGTTTCGTGACCAAATCGGACGGATCGAGAACATGAAATACGACCGGGATGAGGATTGTTTTATCTGTGCCGAGGGCAGAAAGCTGCGTTGTCACAAGGAATCCACACAGATGCAGGATGGGATTCCGGTCACCAAGGCTTGGTATCGCTGTGAAAACTGTCAAAACTGTCCACAGAGGGAGCGATGCTGCCGAAAGCAGGACATCAATGCGCCCAAAGAGGTGATCTGGAAGAAGACATTCTGGGAAAAACGGGAAGTTTCTTTGCAGAATATTACAAGTGAACGGGGAATTATGCTGAGAATGAATCGTTCTGTCCAGGTAGAAGGGGCTTTCGGACTGCTAAAGAACGATTTTAGCTTCCGTAGATTCATGACAACCGGCAAACGGAATATTCGTATCGAGCTATTCTTCCTGGCACTGGGCTTTAACCTCAAGAAACGGTGGATGAAGCAGCAAAAAAGCAGGCTGGAAACCCATTATTCTGAGAAAAAAGCTTCGTAGTCGTAGAACATAAAAAGTTATCCACAGGAAGACCGGGAAATATGCCCCGGTCAGCTTTGCTGCGCCCTAAAACAGAAATTTTGGCCGTAACGAACAATCTTTGCCTCGAGTTGAAATGCTCAAAGCGCAAAAATAGGGCTGCTGCAAAAATTAATTTTGCAACAGCCCCATTCTCTATTCTGGAAAACGCCTCGCCCCATGTCTAATACAGGGTCTCCTCATTTTCCACAAACAGTTTGTCGTTCACCGCGAACAGGTCCATCCCATTTGCAATTCCGTAGAGGATGATGGCGTCCCGCCTGTTCTTGGGGTAGAGCCGGGCGTAGCCGCACTGCTTCAAAAGCTCCTGGCTCTCCTCCAATGTGGCGCCAAGGCCAAAGCACAGGCACAGCAATCGGCTGCGGGAGGGATTGCGCCGCCCGGAGAAGACCTGGTGCAGATAGACCTCGCTCATCCCGGACAGGCGGGCCAGCACCGCTTTGGACATCTTCCGCTTCTTCATAAGCTTTTCCAGCAGCTCACACACACTCTCCCGCGTGAAGTTATCCTGATTTTCGGATAGAAACTGGTCCAGAGTGGGAGCTTCCATCAGCTCCTGCTGCAGATTATCCGTGTTTTTCATATTTGGCCGCCCCTGCTCTCGTTTTTTCTTCATTATATCGCCTTTCAAGTCAAAATCAATATGCGCGCTGCATAGTATTGTTTTTTACCTTCTCCCCGCCTTTACAAGTGCACATTTTCTTTGTATAATTACTGTAAATTCTGCAAAGAAAATTCACTATGTGCGCAGCACAGGCGGGAAGGTGAGGGCGATTTATTCCTTTTTGTTATCAAGCATTGAGCAGGACTACGAAACCCTAAGAACACTCAAAAGCAGCGAGCGCGGCTGTGTTTCGCTTCTGCAAAACAGGCAGAACGGGACACGGTTTATTTTTCGCCATTATCGTGGGAACGGGGAGGTCTATCGGAAGCTTCTGGGGATTTCCTGCCCGAATCTGCCGCAGATCATGGAGGCGGCAGAGCAGGACGGCATGGTGGCAGTGCTGGAGGAATACATACAGGGAGATTCCCTGGCCTATCTTCTGGAGGGCGCGCTGTTCTCCCCCGCCGAGGCCCGGAAAATTGCCTTGCAGCTCTGCAACGCCCTGTGGGTGCTGCACAAATTGGGGGCGGTGCACCGGGACATCAAGCCGGAAAACGTGATCATACGTGGCAGGGAAGCGGTGCTCATCGACTTTGACGCTTCCCGTATTTTCAAAAGCGAGACAAACCGCGACACCCAGATCCTGGGCACCACGGGCTATGCCGCGCCGGAGCAATACGGCATTACCCAGACTGACGAGCGGGCGGATATCTATTCTCTTGGGGTGCTGCTGAACATCATGCTCACGGGAAAGCATCCGTCAAGAGAACTGGCAAGCGGCCGCCTGGGCCGCATTGTGCAGAAATGCACCATGGTGAACCCGGAAAAGCGATACAAAAGTGCGCTTTATCTGATGGAAGCACTTTAGGGAGAGAGCAAAATTGAGTAAGCAATGCAAAAACTGCGGCACAGACCTGCCGGAGGACGCCTCCTTTTGCCCCCGCTGCGCCCAAAGCCAGATCGAGCGGCGAGAGGTAAAGCCCCCGCGTTTATGGCGAAAAAAGGCACTGATCACGGCCGGATGCGTGCTGGTGCTGGCGGCGGCGGTACTGTGCCTGAGCCTTGCGGTTCGCGGCGGGGAGAAGGACGCTTCCATAAGCAGTGAGCCGCCCGTCAATACCGTTGTCGAGGAGAAAAACGACGTTTCCGTGAGCAGCGAGCCGCCCGCCAATATCGTTGTCGGCGGGGAAGAAATCTCTGCCAAGGATTTTTTGATTGCCCATTTGAGCGCCTATATGCAAAGCGACGCATACTTGGCAAGAGCGGCAGAATTTGAAAAAGAACTCGGTCGGCAGGCCCAGCCCTTTGCTGTAACATACGCATTTGAACTGAAATTGGACGGTTGGGGCAAAGAAAATCAGCCGCTGCACTTCTTTATGGTGAAAGCAAACTGCAACAGCTTTGTGGACGGCGTAATCTACGATTCCGTTACTATGGCGATCGACTATGATACCGGCGCGGTCTACGACCGATACAGTGTGGATGAAAGCTGGCTGGAAAAGAGTGAAAAAGAGCAGGCCATTTACATCGCTGCGGAAGGCGGATGCTTTCCGGACAATTACTATAGCGGCGAACCGATTTTTATGGATTCCGAAACCCATATTTCGCTCTCCGACAGCGACATCGCGGAAATCAATCAGGCATTGCGCAAATAACACAACACATTTCGGAGCGGGGCATGAGCCCCGCTCCTCAGACTGTCGAAAAACCCCTTACGGGCTTTTTCGACAAGTTTTTGCAGTCTGCTGCGCGCATAATTCGTGCGCCTGTGGCCCACGAATTCTACACTCCGCATCCTGAGAAGTATTTTCTGTCAGGTACACGCCCCGACAGAAAATGATTTGATTTTATTTGTCGGCTTACGCCGCCAAACTCTGCGAGGCTTTTTTGACAAGCTGCGGAGCGGAGCATGAGCCCCGCTCCTTTGCCTATATCGAAAAGGGCGAAAAAAGGGATTGCCAGAAAACGTTCTGTCCTTGCGGCACGCTTTTCGAGCGCTCCTCTTTTTAAGTTTACATAAATCAGTAAGATATAAAAAATTTGTCGATACTATGCAGCCAGTTAATTGTTTTTGGGTCGGTTTGGGTGTATGCTTTTCTTATCACTCGGAAAAAGAAAAGGAGAGTTTCATTGTGGAAGAAAAGAAAAAAACAGCAACCCTTGCGCTGATTGTGGGCGGCGTGTTTTCATTTCGTGCGTTATTGCAGCTCAACAATGTTTTTGCCAGGTTTTCGGTCCTTGCTTTATTGTGGGTTCTGGCGTATGCCGCGCTTGCCGCCGTATTTTTCCTGAAAAAAAGGGATGCCTCTATGATTGCTTCCTTCGCGCTGCTGACGGTACTGCAATTGGTATCCTTCATTCAGGGCTTCGGTTATGACCGCTACACCACATGGGGCGGTTCGTTGGATATTTTCCGAATTCTCGGAGCTTTTTTGAGGGTCGTGACATCTTTTTATATCATGTGCCTCGCCACGGCCAATTTCACATCAAAGCTGCAGCAGTACAAGGAAAATCTAAATAAGCTCTGGTTTCTTCCGGCTGTGTTCCTTGTATTGGCCCTCATCTTTCCCTCTCATGATTCATATATCCCATATATCCTTTATGTTTTTTTATATTTCCTTTTGGATGTTATCGCCTTCACTCTGTGTTCTCTTTGGATTGCCTATCCCGAGAATCTTCCAAAGTTCGAAAATCTTCCAAAATTCGAAGCGGCGCGCACAAGTATCAATGGTGAAAAAAAGGCCTATGCCACTGGCGCAGCCCCGGCCGTCAGTGAAGCCTATTGTGACCTTGTCAAGCACATCCTGCTTCTGCTGTTTACCTTTGGTATCTGGCATTACATCTGGGTTTACAGAATGACAAGATACACCAACGCCGTAGAGGACGAGGAGCCCCGGAACCCGACGAACAAGCTGCTGCTGTGCCTCTTTGTGCCCTTCTATCTCATCTACTGGACCTACAAGACAGCACAGCGCGTGGATAAAATGGCTGCGTCAGCAGGCATCAGCTCGGATCTGTCTACGCTGTGCCTGATTCTGGAAATCTTCCTGCCCATTATTCCGCCCATTCTGCTGCAGGAAAAGATGAACAGCATTGTTTCCCCCGACGTCGAACAGGCCGCTCCCACGCAGGCTGCCCCCCACAAAGCCGCCACGGCCCTTGGCACCGCAGAAGAGCTCAAAACCTACAAGGAGCTTCTGGACACCGGTGTCATTACCCAGGAGGAGTTTGACGCAAAGAAAAAGCAGCTGCTTGGCTTATAATTGCTATGCACTGCGCTGTATATTCATCACAGAAAAAATGAGGTTATCGTCGAAGGTGTTTCTAATAATATTCGAATCGCCGTTGTGCGCTGCGATAGACGCAAAGAATACATAAAAATGAAAGAGGTAAAAAGACAATGAAAAAATGGATTGCGTTGCTTCTGGTGGCAGTTATGTGCCTGTCCCTATGTGCTTGTGGAGGAGGCAATAAAAAGGCTTTTAATGCCTCCAAAGATGCCTACGATAATATTGATATTGCTTATGAGATCACCGAGCAATTCGGAAGTGATATTTATGAAGCCTGGCGGATGGGCATTTATGACAAAGACGATATTATCGACGATGGTGCTAAACACCTTGCAACCAAGCTCTCTTTGAGTGTTGATGAAATCAGAGCGGGCGTTGCATATATGGTTGCCAACGCTCTTGGTAAAAATTGGGATGAAATGTCCGAAGAAGATAAACAGGCTTACATTGATAACGCCGATAGCTTTTTCAGAGTTATGGAGGATAGCTTGTTCTCCTTCTGCGTTAATAGCGTTTCGGCGGCATATGTTGTAAATGGAAAAGTTGAAGAAGCTCAAACTGCATTGGACGCAGCCAAGGCGCAAATGAAAGAATTAAGTCAGAAATACTCTGATTATGAGCATTACCCCAACTTAAAAGGATTCTATACTACCACAAGTTCTTTCTTTGATTTCTGTAACAATCCTACTGGTTCCTTTGAACAGGTCAAGCAAACCATCAATGACTACAAAAACAGCGCCAGAGATTATATCAGCGATTTGGATTACATCTTTGAATGATTTATTGAGCGGGGCGAAAGTCCCGCTCTTTTTCCTGCCTATTTCATTAGGGTATAGCCCTGTGACAATCGAATTCCATTCAATACAGGCCGAAAAGGGCGTGGAGTTTATCAGTCTGAAAGAGAACATCGACACCACCACCCCACAAGGCCGCTTCATGCTGACCGTATTCGGTGCGCTGGCAGAATTGGAGCGGGAAAACATTTTGGAGCGGACAGAGAAAATGATTTTCCACCAGACTTTCCACGATTGGACGAAAAAAGAGGAGAAGGATTTCTCCCTCTCCTCTCATTGACCTATTTACTCCGCAGGATAAAAGGCATCTTTGCCAAGTCCGCAGGTGGGGCAGACCCAATCTTCTGGGACGTCCTCCCAGGCTGTGCCGGGGGCTACACCGTTTTCGGGGTCGCCTTCGGCGGGGTCATAGACATAGCCGCAGGGGCACTCGTACTTCATAGAGCGGTCTCCTCTTACTTGAAGTACCGCTCCAGCAGGCCCTTCAGAGCCTTGCCGTGACGGGCCTCGTCCTTGGCCATTTCGTGGACGGTGTCGTGGATGGCATCCAGGCCGTTGCGCTTGGCGCAGGCGGCCAGGTCGAACTTGCCCTGGGTAGCGCCGAACTCGCAGTCTACACGCCAGGCCAGGTTCTTCTTGGTGGAGGCGGTCATGTTGGGCTCCAGGGTAGAACCCAGCATCTCGGCGAACTTGGCAGCGTGCTCAGCCTCTTCGTAGGCAGCCTTCTCCCAGTACAGGCCGATCTCGGGATAGCCTTCCCGATGGGCAACGCGGGCCATGCACAGGTACATACCGACCTCGCTGCACTCGCCGGTGAAGTTGGCCTTCAGCTGCTCCAGGATATATGCCTTGTCCTCGGCGGAAATGTCGGGGTTGTTGGCAACGGTCTTCTCGTAGATGCCCAGCTCATGCTCGGCAGCCAGCTTGCCCTCTTCCATGACCTTGAACTTAGAACCGGGGACCTTGCAGACGGGGCAGACGAAGCCCTCGGGCATGGTTTCAGCTTCCAGAACATAACCGCAAACAGGGCAGACAAATTTCTTCATAACAATATCCTCCGTTTAATTTTTATTTGTTGTTTGTTACGCAATGCTTAATTTATTACTTTCGGGGTTTCTTCCGGGGTGTTCAGGCACTCCCGGCAGAGTCCCGTGAAAGTCAACTGGGTTTGATCGATGCGGCAGCCGAGAAACCTGGCGTAGCTGCTGTAATCCGGCTGATCCACCTGGATCACATCCAGCACCGCGCCGCATCCGCTGCAAATGAAATGCACATGGGGCTCGATGTTGCCATCGAAGCGCTCCACGCCGCCCACCGTTGCCACGCTGGCGATGATTCCCTGGCTCTTGAAGAGCGCCAGATTCCGGTAGACCGTTGCCAGGGAGATATCCGGGTGCTCCTGCCGGAGCATCTGGTAGAGCTTCTCGGCGCTGGGGTGGCACGTTGTCCCCCGAAGGCAGGCCAGGATGGCATTCCGTTTGCGAAACTGTTTGGTCGTTTCCAAGCGATGTCCTCCTTCTGTCTTTTATTTGCGAGTGATTATCATTTACGTCATTATAGTAGCACGGTGCGGCCGGTTTGTCAAGAGATTTTTTGAAATTTACATAGGCTCCTCCGCCTGTTTCTTCGGCAGGATACGGATTGAAAGTCCCTCTCCTGCCCTGCAATAATGCGCGCCTCGACCGAGACGCGCATTTTTGCATAGAATATCAGTCAAACAGGATGCAGGCCGTATAGGCAAGGGTGTTGGGGCCGTGGTAGTAGGGGACGCCGGCAGCGGCGCAGGCATCGTTCACCAGCAGACCGTAGCCCTCCATAGAAGAGCAGGCCCGCTCCGGGAAGCGGCACTTCTCCGGATAGGCGCACTTGCCGCAGATGCGGCAGCCGCCGGTGCCCAGGCATAGGGCACCCTTTTCCTCGGCATGGGCCCTGTCAGCCAGGGTGTGGAACCGGGCAGTGTGATCCTGCTCTGCCTCCATCATGCCCTCAATGTCGAAGGAGTCCTCCAGCTGGGCAACGGACTGGACCAGAATGCCTCTGGTCTTGGCGCTGATGCGGGCGGCGCATTCCTCCAGACTGCCGCACTCCGGGGGGCAGGTCCAGTTCTTGCCATAGGCATGGCACTTATCGGCAGCGCACATGGCCCGGACCTCGGCGTTTGGCTTCAGGTCTGCGGGGACCACGGGGGCCGCTTCGGAAAAGCCCAGCTCCTTGGCATAGGCTACCCACTCTTCAATGGTCATAGGTCATCCTCCTCAAAGGTCAAACAGTCTACATAACAGTCCTGGAATTCCGGCAGGGCTGCCAGTTCCAGAAATTCCGTTTCCTCCGCCAGCTTAGCGGCATAGGCAAATTCCGCTTTGCTCAGGCTGCACAGCTTGGCCCCCTCTCCGGCTGCATTGCCGATGGGCTGGATCTTCTCCACCAGCCGGGGCGGAATCATGCCGATGCGGCAGGCAGAGGCGGGGTCTAAATAGTTGCCGAAGGCACCGGCCAGGAGCACCTGGGAAATCGATGCAATTTCCACATCCAGATGCTTTGCCATGAGCTCGATCCCGGCCCGGATGGCAGCCTTTGCCAGCTGCACCTCCCGGACGTCCTTCTGGGTCAGCACCACATTTTCACAGAGCCGATAGTCCCCGTGCTCCAGGCGGCCCATTTCATCGATTTCCCCGGTTTCCAGCAGCACCGCGATCAGGTCCAGCAGGCCGGAGCCGCAGAGCCCCTTGGGGGGCACGTCGCCGATGACGTGGTAGGAAACTTGCCCGTTCTTTTGGAAAACGTGGTCCACGGCGCCTTCGGCCCCCCGCATACCGCAGGAGATCTTGGCGCCCTCGAAGGCGGGACCGGCTGCTGTGGAGCAGGCCACTGCCCGGTTCCTGTCCCCCAGGACCATTTCCCCGTTGGTGCCGATGTCGATGAGCAGCGTCAGCGCCTCCCGGCGATCAAACCGGGAGGCCACCAGGCAGCCCACGGTGTCGCCGCCTACGAAGCCCGCGATGTTGGGCAGAATCCGCACATTCCCGGCGGTGGGCAGAAGGGGCTTTGCCCCCATTACCCGCTCTGCGCGCTCTTTGGGCATATAGGGCGGAGTGACCAGGGGCCTGGGGTCAATGCCCAGCAGCAGATGGTGCATGGCCGTGTTGCCCACAATGGCGGTGCAGGTGATTTTCTCCGGCGCAATGGCGGCTTTTTGGGCCGCCTGCCGGGTCAGACTGTCCAGGGCGGCGAGGATGCAGTGCTGCATCTCTTCCCTGCCGCCGTCCAGCACATATTGAATCCGGGAGATCACATCCGCGCCGTACTGGCCCTGGGGGTTCAGGGTGCTGGCCTGGGAGAGCAGGGCTCCGGTTTTCCCGGACAGCAGATAGGCAACCACTGTGGTGGTGCCGATGTCGATGGCAAGCGTGTATTCGTCGGCCCCATCCGGAGTCGTCTGGACGCTCTGACTCTGGGTCAGAATTCGGGCGGCGGAGGCCTGGGGAAGGGTCACGGTACAGTCAGACCCCACAATAGTCTGACAGGCCAGGACTTCTGCCCCGGCCTGTACTGTGACTTTGCATTTCCCGCAGGTCCCGTTGCCGCCGCAGGGTGCGTAGGGCTTCAGGCCTGCCTGAATTTCTGCCTGAAGCAGCGTGGTCCCCTCTTCCACCGGGACGGTGATCCCGGCAGGCAAAAATGTGACGCGATACTGCTTCATAGGGTTCATAAGCTTAGGCGACCAGTTCCTTGGCCTTCTTGGCGGCGGAAGCTGCGTCGGGGGTGTAGGCGTCGGCGCCGATCTTATCGGCAAACTCCTGGGTGATGGGTGCGCCACCGACCATGACCTTCACGTCCTTGCGCCAGGGAGCGGCGTTCAGAGCGGTAACGGTCTCCTGCAGAGCAGGCATGGTGGTGGTCAGCAGAGCGGAGCAGGCAACGATCTTGGTGCCGGGGTTCTCCTCGTAAGCGGACAGGAACTTCTCAACGGGCACGTCAACGCCCAGGTCGATGACTTCGAAACCGGCGGACTCGATCATCATAGCCACCAGGTTCTTGCCGATGTCGTGCAGGTCACCGGCCACGGTGCCGATGATGACCTTGCCCAGAGCGCCGGCAGCGCCGGAAGCCAGATGGGGCTTCAGGACCTCAACGCCCTTCTTCATAGCCTTGGCGGCGATCAGCATTTCGGGCACGAAGATGGTGCCGTTCTTGAAGTTTTCGCCAACCACGTCCATGGCGGAGATCATGGTATCCAGAATCTTGGAGGCCTCAACGCCCTCGTCCAGGGTTTCCTGCACAGCGGCGGGAACCAGCTTTGCCTTGCCGCGAACAACCAGATCATGTACATTTTCGAGACTCATAATAATACTCCCCTTTTGTAAGTTAATTTCTTTATTTCAGGAAGCCCCGATTGCCGCCGGGGCTTCCATCCGTACGTTTTTTACTGCTTGACCGGTCCGAACAGGCCGTCACGGTAAGCGCCGATGTACTCCATGCAGTAGTCATCCAGACCCAACAGAGCCTCGGTGGCGTAGATCACGCCCATCATGTCCCGGTTGGTGGGGTCCAGGATGGCGCTGTCCAGACCGGCGTTCATGGCCAGGACGGTGAAGCCCAGGTTGACCATCTTCCGGACGGGCAGGTTGAAGGAGATGTTGGAAACGGCGGCGGTGATGTGAATGGTGGGGTACTTCTCACGGACGGTGGAAATGACCTCGATGTTGGTCTCAATGCCGTTCTCGGAGGTGCAGAGCATCTCTACCAGCGGATCGATGTGGATCCGGTTGGGGGCGATGCCGTACTCCTTGGCCTTGGCCATGATCTTGTCAAAGACCCGCAGCCGGTCTGCGGCGTTCTTGGGAATGCCGGTGTCGTCGGACAGCAGGGCGATGACCTGCCAGCCCTTGTTCTCCGCCAGGATGGGGAAGATCTTGTCGATCTTGTCGCCCTCGCCGGAGACGGAGTTGATGAGGCCGGGCTTGTTGCAGAACTTATAGGCTTCCCGCAGCACGTCTGCGCTGGGGCTGTCCACGGCGATGGGCAGGTCGGTGACGGACTGGATGCAGTCGATCATCCAGTGCAGGGTCTCCACCTCCTGGGCCTCGGGAACGGAAGCACAGCAGTCGATAAAGGTTGCACCGGCATTGGCCTGGGCGATGGCACGGGCCTTGATGAATTCCGCATCCCGCTCGGCAATGGCCTTGGCCACCACGGGAATGGAACCGTTGATTTTCTCGCCGATAATGATCATTGTCTCGTTCCTCCTTAGAACATAATGGACATGGGCAGACGCTGGGCCTCCAGCTGCTCCTTGGTGAAGCCGAAGTGCTTGCAGTTGTAGTCGTCAATGGCGTCCCACAGGCCCTTGTAGGTGCCCTGGTACAGAGAGCCGGGGCCTCCCTGAGTGATGCAGGGGATGAAGTGCTTCATGCCGCAGGTCTCCATGGCGTGGACGGCGGCCTTCTCGCAGTCGGCCTGGGTCCAGCCCTCAAAGTCCACCTGCTTGTTGTCGATCTCGCCCATGAAGGCGATCTTGTCGCCGTACTTTTCGAGGCACTCGGGCACATTGTTGGAGTGCATGCAGCCCTGCCACACATCAATACCCATATCGATCATGATAGGCAGGATGTTTGCGCAGTAGGAATCGGAGTGGTGGAAGATGAGCTCCACGCCGTGGCTATGGTAGTAGCCGTAGATCTTCTGGTAGGGCTCCAGGAAGAAGTCCTCGAAAATGGAGGGACGCAGGAAGGAGTTCAGCTCACTGCCCCAGTCGTCGTGATGGAAAATGGCATCGGGATGCAGGTTGGAGCAGATGCCCTCGGCCAGCTCCAGCTCCCAGTCGGTCAGGTACTTGATGAGGTCGTGCATCTCATCGGGGTACTCCATGTAGTTCATCAGGGCTTCCTGCATGGAGCACAGGTGGTGGCACTGCTCGAACAGGCCGGGAGCCACGAAGGCCGCCTTGTAGGCCTTGGTGCCGTCCACGGCGGCGTACATATCCTTGCAGATATTCCACAGCTCATCGGAGAATTTCAGGCTGGGAGCATGGACATAGTCCTGCCACTGCTCGATGTCCTTCACGACGATCTTGTCAGGGGTATGTACGGGGAATGCGCCGGGTACATTTTCCGGGAAGGAGTTGGTCACACCCCAGCCATTGACCACGTTCTCCATGCCGCGCTTCAGCAGGGGCTGGGTCATCATGTAGGGGTGCATCAGCAGGGAAATGCCTTCAAACTGGTTTACAAACCGATCGGGATTGCCGCCCCGAATGGCTTCGCGCATATTCTCTTTTGCGGTAAGCATATCTGTATCCTCCAAATGATTCAAATCTGCGAAGAGATATCCACATTTTTGCGTTGGGCGAAAGCCCCCCTTTTTTGTGGATTGCTTCTATAAGTATCCTAACAAATCCTTTTCGTTTTGTCAATTCGCGCAAAAAAGAATTCACAATTTTCCACATTTTTTGATTTTTCTCTCTTTACTTTCCGCAATTCTGAGGATATAATTTCCTTATGCAAAACGAAAGGAGCGGGTTATCCATGGAGAAGTATACCCTCGCCCATATGAACCCCAATCTTGCCATGGTGGCCCAGGTGTTTCCGGAGGGCACGGTCCACGATTCCGGCAGCGGAAAATCCTATCTGGATGTCCGCATTTTCCGCAGCAGTCCGCCCATGAGCGAAAACATTCTCTACCTGGTCCGGGAGGAGGACGCTGCCGATTTCCCGGGGGATACCTATGCCAGCATCTGCCAGGCCCCCATCCCCGGGGCCGCGGACCATATCACCGTGCCCGGCCTGACGGATGCGCAGGTGCTGGACCGGGCCATGGCCCTGTTCTCCCGGTGCCGGGAGCAGGAGCAGCTCTTGGATGAGCTGGTCTTCCAGGGCGTGACGCTGCAGCAGCTGTGCGAGTCCGGGGCAGAGCTTCTGGACAACCCGGTGTACATCCACGACGACTGGTTTATGATGCTGGCCCAGTCCTCCCAGGTGGACGACATACTCACCCCGGAATACACTATGACCTCTCAGCGGGGCTTCCTGCCCCGGGTCATTGTGGACGATCTGCAATTTGACAGCGACTACCTGGAAACCTACACCACCCACGATGTGCAGCTCTGGCACAGCTCCAGCAAAACCGCAGACTGTATTTATGTAAACCTTTGGGACGGCGCTGTCTACCGGGGGCGGCTGCTGGTCATGGAGACCAACCATCCCTTCCGTCCCTCGGACTATCGCCTGGCGGAGGTTTTGGCCCAGCGGGCCATGAGCTGCCTGCACTACCGCGCCGGAGGGCTGAACACGGGCTTTCGCAGCATGGACGATGTGATCTCCGATCTGCTGCGGAACCGTCAGCCGGACAGCGGTCAGCTGCGGCGGCTGCTGGACCAGCTGGGCTGGGAGAGCGAGGACCCCTACGTGTGCCTGAATATCGCCAACCAGGAAAACGCCGTCTCCACCATCCAGGAGCACTCCCTGCACAGCGATCTGTTCCGGTATTTCCCAAACAGCTATGTGCTGCTGGAAAATCACAGGCAGTATGTGATCCTCAATATGCGCCGCCTGGCCATTCCCTATACCATGCTGCGGCATACCCTGGCCCCCCTGTGCCGGGATTACCTGCTCTATGCCGGGATTTCCTCACCGATTCAGGGGATCCAGAGCCTCCATGTGGCCTTTACCCAGGCTCAAATTGCCCTGGATGCCTGCTTTCGCCAGCGGGGGGACCGGTGGATCTGGCTGTTCTCCCAGTGCGCCCTGACCCACATCCTGGAGAATTTCCACGCGGAGCTGACCCTGGAGCAGACCCTCTCCCCGGCGCTCTACGCCCTGCGGGACTATGACCGGGAGCACGGCACCCCCTATTTTGAGACATTGCGGGAATACCTGCTCTGCGAGCGGGACATTCCCAAGACCTCCCAGACCCTGATCATCCACCGCACGACCCTTCTGTACCGGCTGAAAAAAATCGAGAGCCTGGTGAACCTGAGCCTGGACGATCCCGGCCAGCGGCTATATCTGCTGCTGTCGCTGTACGTCATGGATCGCATCCAATCCGGCGGGGTGCCCCGCAAAGAGCAGGATATTTCTGAAAATCCGTTGCATTAAGCGGAAAATTATGATATGGTATAGGCAGTGTCTTCGAAAAGAAAGACAGGAGGATGTATTTTTGAAAAAGACTACCCTTGTGATCATGGCCGCCGGCATCGGCAGCCGCTACGGCGCCGGAATCAAGCAGCTTGCAGCTGTGGATAAGTCCGGCCATATTATTATGGATTACTCCATCCATGATGCCATCGCCGCAGGCTTTCAAAAGATCGTATTCATTATCCGCCGGGACATCGAAAAGGACTTCCGGGAAGTCATCGGCAACCGCATCGAGGCCGTGTGTGCCAAGGCCGGTGTAGAGGTCGCCTACTGCTTCCAGTCTCTGACGGAGATCCCCGGTTCTCTTCCCGAGGGCCGCAGCAAGCCCTGGGGCACCGGTCAGGCCGTTCTGGCCGCAAAGGACCATATCGACGGTCCCTTTGCCGTCATCAACGCCGACGACTATTACGGCAAGAGCATCTACCGGGAGATCCACGACTATCTGTGCACCGATCATCCGGAAAATACCTTCTGCATGGCGGGCTTCATTCTGAAAAACACCCTGTCCGACAACGGCGCCGTCACCCGGGGCATCTGCCAGGTGGACGGGAAGGGCTTCCTGTCGGACGTTGTAGAGACCAAGAATATCCGCCCCACTGCCAATGGCGCAGAAGCCGACGGCAAGGCGCTGGATCCCGATGGCTATGTATCCATGAATATGTGGGGCCTGTCCCCTGCCTTCCTGGAGACCCTGGAACGGAACTTCAAGACCTTCTTCGAAACGGACGTTCCGGCCAATCCTCTGAAAGCGGAGTACCTGCTGCCCATCCTCATCGGCCAGCTGCTCCAGCGCAAGGAGGTCACGGTCCAGGTCCTGCCCACCCACGATAAGTGGTTCGGCGTGACCTACGCCGCCGACAAGGCCGCCGTCACCGAAAGCTTCGCCCAGCTCATCGCCCAGGGCGTGTACGGAGAAGATCTGTACGCCGACCTGTAAAATGCATTTCCAGCCGCCCTCCTGCCCCACCGCAGGAGGGCGGTTTTACAAAGAAATTTCTCGACTGCGGCACTTCTTTATGGTACAATAAGAACAATCATTTGGAAAAGGAGGTCTCCCACGGTGCAGGCACAGACAAATTTCAGAAAACCCCTGTGCATCGGACTGCTGGCCCATGTGGATGCGGGAAAGACCACCCTTTCCGAGGGCCTGCTCTATGCCGCCGGGGCCCGGCGGGTGCTGGGACGGGTTGACCATGGGGATGCGCTGCTGGACAGCTTCCAGCTGGAACGGCAGCGGGGCATTACCATTTTCTCCAAGCAGGCCCGGCTCCGAACGGCCCACCGGGCGGTGACCCTGATCGACACCCCCGGCCACGTGGACTTTGCCGCGGAGACGGAACGGGTGCTGCCGGCGCTGGACTGCGCTGTGCTGGTCATCAGCGGCACGGATGGAGTCCAGGCCCACACCAGAACCCTGTGGCAGCTGCTGCGCAAGCACCAAGTGCCCGTATTTCTCTTTATCAATAAAATGGACCTGCCCGGGGCGGACCGGGACAAGCTGCTCGCCCAGCTGCAAAAGGAGCTCAGCGAGAGCTGCGTGGATTTTACCGGCAGTGAGGAGTCCATTCGGGAAGCTGCGGCCATGTGCGACGAGGCCCTGCTGGAGAGCTTCCTGGAAGGTGGGGCCGTTACCAATGAAAATCTGCGGCAGCTGATCGCCCAGTGCCGCCTGTTCCCCGTGTACTTTGGTGCGGCGCTGAAAAATGAGGGCGTTGACGCGCTTCTGGCCGGATTGGATACCTATGCCCCGGAAAATACCTATGGAGATGCCTTCTCTGCCCGGGTCTACAAGATCACCCGGGATCCCCAGGGAAACCGGCTGACTTGGATGAAGCTCACCGGCGGCAGCCTGTCCGTTCGGGAGCCTGTCCGCTATGAAAACCGGCAGGGAGAGACCCTGACGGAAAAGGCGGCCCAGCTGCGGCTGTACTCCGGGGAAAAGTTCGAAACCCCGGACCGGGTGGAGGCCGGGACGGCCTTCGCCGTAACCGGTCTCACCGCTACCTGGGCAGGGCAAGGCCTGGGAGCTGAGGCAGAGATTTTCCGCCCGGAATTGGAGCCCGTTATGACCTACCGGGCCAAGCTGCCGCCCAAAGCGGACCCGTCTATGGTGCTGCCCAAGCTGCGGCAGCTGGAAGAGGAGGACCCCCAGCTGCACATCGCCTGGGACGGTAAGCAAATCGGGGTGCAGATCATGGGGCAGGTCCAGCTGGAGGTGTTCCAGAGTCTGGTCAAGCAGCGCTTTGATCTGGACATCACCCTGGACGACCCGAAGATATTCTATAAAGAGACCATTTCCGATACCGTGGAGGGCGTGGGCCACTTTGAACCCCTGCGGCACTATGCCGAGGTGCATTTGCTCTTAGAGCCCGGAGCGCCGGGCAGCGGGCTGGTGTTTGATACGCAATGCCCCCAGGATGTGCTGGATGCAGGCTACCAAAGCCTGATTCTGACCCATCTGGCGGAAAAGCAGCACCGGGGTGTGCTCATCGGAGCCCCCATTACGGATATGAAGATCACCCTGCTCATCGGCAAGGCCCACTTGAAGCACACCGAGGGCGGCGACTTCCGGCAGGCCACCTATCGGGCCGTCCGACAGGGGCTGATGCAGGCAAAGAGCGTGCTTTTAGAGCCCTGGTACGACTTTCACCTGGAGCTGCCCCAGGCCCAGATCGGCCGGGCCATTACGGATATCCGCGCCATGGGCGGCGCCCCCGAGGCCCCGGAGAGCCGGGAGGGGACGGCCATTCTGGAGGGCCGGGTCCCCGCCGGAGAAATCCGGGACTATGCCTCCCAGCTCTCCGCCTACACCCAGGGTCTGGGCCGGTTGAGCCTGTCCCTGCGGGGCTACGAACCCTGCCACAATGCCAGGCAGGTCATCGAGGCAGCGGCCTACGACCCGGAGGCGGATCTGGAAAACACCCCGGACTCCGTATTTTGCAGCCACGGGGCGGGGCACACCGTGAAATGGGACCGGGTAAAGGAATTCATGCACCTGGAAAGCGGCCTGCAAGAGGAGAAGCCCCAGATGCGCATTCTGCCGGCCATTGACGACCGGGAGCTGGAGCAAATCATGGAGCGGGAGTTCGGCCCTATCCGCCGCCGACAGTACACCGCCCCCAAAGCCCCGGCCACAGCGGAAGTGACCATCAGCGTGCCAAAAGAGAAGTGCCTGATCGTAGACGGCTACAATGTGATTTTCGCCTGGGAAAGCCTGGCAGAAACGGCCAAAACGGACCTGTCCGCCGCCCGGCGGCGCCTGACGGATGCTCTGACCAGCTACGCAGGCTTTACAAAGACCCGGGTCATTCTGGTATTCGACAGCTACCGGCAGCCCGGCAGCGAGAAATACCGGGATGCAACCATCCAGGTAGTCTTCACCCGGGAGGGCGAGACGGCGGATGCCTATATCCAGGCCCTTGCCCGGGACCTGGGCGGCAATTACCGGGTCAGCGTGGCCAGCTCCGACGGCCTCGTCCAGCTCTCCGCCCTGGGCTCCGGTGTCCTCCGGGTCTCCGCGAGAGAGCTGGAAGAGGAAGTCAGAAGGGCGAGGGAGGAAATGAAAAAGTACTATTAGAAAAAGGCTTCCCCTGGGGGAAGCTGGCAGGGCGCAGCCCTGACTGATGAGGGGCGGTACAGGGTAAAATGCGGTGCTGCCCCAGCAGAAAAGTCCTGTTTCAGGAGCTTAACTGCGTAGGCTTTCTGTATCAGTTCTGCATCCCGCACGAATTATGGTGCGATTGCCACTGGCAATCGTTTATTCTGATTCGCTGCGCGGAGCACCACCCTCATCCGACCCGCCTATCGGCGGGCCACCTTCCCCCAGGGGAAGGCGTTTATTCCCACATAACACTACAGGAGGATCACACATGGCAACACAGCAGGAAATTGAAGAAAAGGTCAACGACCGCATGGAGAAAACCGAGGCGCGGATTCAGCGCTCGGAGGCACGGGAGGCGAAAATTCAGCATTATTTCCGCCATGTGCTGCATATTATGGAAAAGCTCATTGGGATTTTTACGCTGATCGTGCTGCTTGGCGCTTTTGCCAAGCTGATTTTGGAGTTGGTGCACCATCCCGGCTCCTCTGCCGATGTGCTGAGCTTTCTTCATGATGTGCTGACCATCGTGGTGGGTTTGGAGTTTGTGCGTATGCTCATCGACACCACCCCCGCCAATATTCTGGAGGTTCTGACCGTAGCCATTACCCGGCACGTGATTCTGAGCCACGACGACCCTGTCAGCAACCTTTTGTCCGTGGCCTGCATTGCCGGACTTTTTGCCATCCGCCGGTTCCTGTTCCGCAGAAACGAACTGACGGAAGAAATGGTGGAGCGGGAGTAATCTATTTTGCTGGGGCGGCAAAAAAAATACATCTATTTTGCCTTTCCGGCAATTGACGGCAGGGCCGGAAACTGCTATGATAAGTCCGTAAGCAAGAGAGGAAATCCCAAAAGGATTTCCGGAAAGGAGGTTTTTCCGTGCACATTTCCGCTTATGTCTGGCTGGTCCTTCTGATTCTTTTTCTGATGGCCGAGGGTGCCACCGTGGCGCTGGTATCGCTGTGGTTTGCAGCCGGGGCGCTGGCGGCCATTATCGCCGCGCTGCTGGGCGCATCCGTTGGCTTGCAGCTGGCGCTGTTTCTGGTGGTCAGCGTGGCGCTGCTTGCCATGCTGCGGCCGGTGCTGAAAAAGTACGTAAACCCAAAAATTCAGAGAACCAATGTAGATGCTCTGGTCGGGCAGGAATGTACCGTCATCGAAGCCATAGATAACCTGGCAGCAACGGGCCGGGTAAAGATGGGCGGTATGACCTGGAGTGCCAGGAGCATCGGAGAAGAGAATATCCCCGCAGGAACCGTTGTGAAAATTGAGGCAGTGCAGGGCGTGAAGCTTCTGGTTTCCCCTGTGGCTGTCCAGGAGGCCGTAAGGTAAAAAGGAGGAACATCTATGCCTATTGTATTGCTTATCATCGTCATTCTCGCCCTTGTCATCATCATTTCCAATATCGCCGTGGTCCAGCAGTCCCGGGCCTATGTTGTGGAGCGGTTGGGCGCTTTCCACAGCGTGTGGGGCGTGGGCATGCACTTTAAGGTGCCCTTTATTGACCGGGTTGCCCGGAAGGTGAGCCTGAAGGAGCAGGTCCTGGACTATCCCCCCCAGCCCGTGATCACCAAGGACAACGTCACCATGCAGATCGATACCGTCGTCTACTTCCAGATCACAGACCCCAAGCTCTACTGCTACGGCGTGGAGCAGCCCATGATGGCTATGGAAACCCTGACCGCCACCACTCTGCGAAACATCATTGGCGATCTGGAGCTGGATCAGACCCTGACCTCCCGTGACGTGGTCAACACCAAAATGCGCTCCATCCTGGACGATGCCACCGACCCCTGGGGCATCAAGGTCAACCGGGTAGAGCTGAAGAACATCCTGCCCCCTGCGGACATTCAGAACTCCATGGAGAAGCAGATGAAGGCCGAGCGTGACCGCCGTCAGTCCATCCTTCAGGCCGAGGGCCAGAAGAAGTCCGCCATCCTCATTGCCGAGGGCGAAAAGGAATCCGCCATTTTGAAGGCCGATGCTGAGAAGCAGGCCGCCATTCTCCGGGCTGAGGCCGAGAAGCAGGCTGCCATTCTGAAGGCTGACGGCGAAGCCCAGGCCATTCTGGCAGTGCAGCAGGCTCTGGCCGACTCCATCGCCATGCTGAACGAAAAGGCCCCCAACGACAGCGTTCTGCGGCTGAAAGCCATTGAGGCCATGCAGAAGGTCGCCGACGGCCAGGCCACCAAGATCATCATTCCCAGCGAAATGCAGGGTCTGGTGGGTCTTGCCAACGGCATTGTGGAAGGCACCAAACAGTAATCACACAAAGGGGCGCAGCAAAATCGCTGCGCCCCCATTTTGAAGGGAAAAGTATGATGGAAAAGAATAAAAAGCGTTTTGTCCGCACCTACAGTCAGGGTGTTGTCAGCACCACGGAAATCTGGGTTGACACCCAGACCGGTGTCAATTATTTGTTCCAGCAAAGCGGAAACAGCGGCGGCCTGACGGTTCTCCTGGACCGGGACGGCAAGCCTGTGATCTCCCCCCTGCCGGTGCAGGAGGAAAAGTAAAAAAGCCCCTCGTAGGGAAATGCGTTAGCTCCCCTGAAAGGTACAGAGGCTGTTGCCGCAAAAGCAGCTACAGCCTCTTAATGCACAACGGGAGGCGGTCTGCATTACCGAAGGGTTCCTGGCAATGCCTCCCCTGAAAGGGGAGGTGGCCCGCAGGGCCGGAGGGGTTCGGTGGTATAACCCCTCAGTCTCGGCTAGCGCCGAGCCAGCTCCCCTTTCAGGGGAGCCTTTCTTTTTACAGCCTTTTCAGCGGCTCGGAATCGTCCTGGGCCAGAAGCAGGTCGGAAATGATGTCGTTGGACACCAGAAAGCCTCTGGGGGTCAGGTACCACCGGCCGTCCTCGCCCTGTGCTGTCTGATAGTAGACCCGGTGCTTGAGAAGCACCTCTTCCAGGGGCTTAAAGGGCAGCATGAAGGTCCGCTCATATTCCTCGGCCAGAATGCCCGCCGTAGTCCGCAGCCGGAGCATCAGGTACTCCCCTGCCCGCTCCCGCAGGGGGATCTCCTGGACATCCTCCATGATGTTGCCGCCGGTCTGGATGCCCTGGATATAGGCCTGCAGATCCCGCACCATGGTAAAGCGCTTCCCTGCAAAATCCGAGCTGGCGCTGGGGCCGAAGCCCAGATATTCGCCGCCGGTCCAATACTTGGTATTGTGCCGGGAGTACAGGCCCTTCCGGCAGAAATTGGAAATTTCATACTGCCGGAAGCCATGGTTGCGCAGAGCCTCCACAGCGGCCATATACATATCTGCCTGGGTGTCATCGTCCGCCAGGCCCACGAAGTCCTTCACGTCGTACAGAGGGGTACCTTCCTCTACCTTCAGGCCGTAGCAGCTCATGTGCTCCGGGTTCAGCTTTAGAACGTTTTCCAATGTTTCCTGCCAGTCGTGGAGGCTCTGGCCGGGCAGGCCGTACATCAGGTCCAAGGACACATTCCGGAAGCCTGCCTTGCGGATGCGCTGGTAGGCGGTGACGGCCTGGGCATAGGTATGGGGGCGGCCCAGCTTTTTGAGAATTTCGTCATTGTCGCACTGGACGCCCAGGCTCACCCGGTTGAAGCCTTCGGCTTTCAGCCGGTGCAGCAGCCGGTCCGTCACGGAGTCCGGGTTGGCCTCAAAGGTGATCTCCGCATCGGTGGCCACGTCAAAATTCCGGCGGATGGCCGTCAGAATGATGGCCAGCGCGTCCGCGCCAAAATAGCTGGGGGTGCCGCCGCCGAAATAGACGGTGTCCACCCGGTAGCCGGGGCAAAGGGCCCCCGCCTCTTTCAGATGGGCGCAGATGGCATCCAGGTAGCTGTCCATCAGCTTGTCATCCTTGCAGGGCATGGAATAGAAGTCGCAATACTGACACTTGCTGCGACAGAAGGGAATGTGAATGTAGATCCCCAAGGGGGTTTTGTTGTTGCGTCTGGTTAATATTGCCATAGTACCTCCGTAACAGTTGACAGTTGACAGTTGACAGTTGACAGTTGGCGAAAACGAAAGGTGCCACCATAGAACCGTCAGTGTCACTGTACTGAAGATTTTCTTGGTTGTTTACTTTTGCGGTAAAGATTTTGTGGATTTGATAATGGTTGTCAGAAGTTTTTCCAGTTCTTTGCAATCGATGATCAGAGAATCGTACTCATTTTCCGATAGATAATCTGTTGCCCGGAGGAGGCGAAGCCAATAATCGGTTTCACCCGCCTCTTTTAGAGCAATACAGAGTTTGGATATAAAGTCGGGTCTGCTTTGGGCTTGCTGGGCCTCAGCCACATTTGCCCCTATACCGGTTCCCGCCCGGAGTATCTGCCTGGAGAGGACATACTCTTTCTTCTCCTCACAGAGGTGCTTGTACAGCTTCACAATTCGAACGGAAAACGCAAAACTTTTTGTCTCAATAATAGCCGACATACGCATCAAAACAGTCCTTAACTGTCAACTGTCAATTGTCAACTGTCAACTAATCTCATTCGTCGTCCAGTTTGAGGACGGCCATAAAGGCCTCGGAGGGGACGGACACGGTGCCGAAGGTGCGCATCCGCTTTTTGCCCTCCTTCTGCTTTTCCAGCAGCTTCTTTTTCCGGGTGATGTCGCCGCCGTAGCACTTGGCAAGCACGTCCTTGCGCAGAGCCTTGATGGTCTCCCGGGCAATGATCTTGCCGCCAATGGCTGCCTGAACGGGGATCTCAAACTGGGCTCTGGGGATATTGTCCTTGAGCTTTTCGCAGATCTTCCGGGCTCTGGGATAGGCATTGTCCGCAAAGAGGATAAAGCTCAGCGCGTCCACCACCTCGCCGTTTAAGAGGATGTCCAGCTTTACCAGCTTGCTGGGCCGGTAGCCCAGGAAGGTGTAGTCCAGGCTGCCATAGCCCCGGGTGCGGGACTTGAGGGCATCGAAGAAATCGTAGATGATTTCGTTCAGGGGCATTTCATAGTGCAGCTCCACCCGGTTGGCATCCAGGTATTCCATATTCTTGAATTCTCCCCGGCGGGCCTGGCACAGGTCCATAATATTGCCCACATATTCCTGGGGGGCAATGAGGCTGGCCTTTACAAAGGGCTCCTCCGCCAACTCAATTTCCATGGGGTCCGGGTAGTCCAGGGGGTTGTCCACCATGAGCACCGTGCCGTCGGTTTTCGTCACCCGGTAGACGACGTTGGGGGCGGTGGTGATCAGGTCCAGATTGTATTCCCGTTCCAGCCGCTCCTGGATGATCTCCATGTGCAGCAGGCCTAAGAAGCCGCAGCGGAAGCCGAAGCCCAGAGCAATGGAGCTCTCCGGCTCGTAGCTCATAGAGGCGTCGTTCAGCTTCAGCTTTTCCAAAGCGTCCCGCAGGTCCTGGTATTTGGCACCGTCGGCGGGGTATACGCCGGAGTAGACCATGGGCTGCACCTGCCGGTAGCCCGGCAGCGGTTCGGCAGCGGGGTTTTCCACAGCGGTGATGGTGTCGCCCACCCGGGTATCGGAGACGTTTTTTATGGAGGCGGTGATGTAGCCTACCTCACCGGCACCTAAGGATTCCCCGGGAGTCAGCCCCAGGGGATTCATGGTGCCCACCTCCACCACTTTATAGACGGCGCCGGTGGCCATCATCCGAATGTCCATACCGGCCCTGACGGTGCCCTCTTTGATTCTGGTGTAGACGATGACGCCCCGGTAGGCATCGTACTGGCTGTCGAAGATCAGCGCCTGCAGCGGCGCTTCCCGGTCACCCTGGGGGGCAGGAATGTCGCGTACGATCATTTCCAGCACGGAGTGAATGTTGATGCCGTTCTTGGCGGAAATTTCCGGGGCATCCTCGGCAGGAATTCCAATGATGTCCTCCACCTCGGCCTTGACCTCGGCGGGGCGGGCAGAGGGCAGGTCGATTTTGTTGATGACCGGCAGCACCTCCAGCCCTGCGTCAATGGCCAGATAGGTGTTGGCCAGAGTCTGGGCCTCCACCCCCTGACTGGCGTCCACCACCAGCACCGCGCCCTCGCAGGCTGCCAGAGACCGGGATACCTCGTAGTTGAAGTCCACATGGCCCGGGGTGTCGATGAGGTTCAGATCGTAGGTTTCGCCGTCGTCGGCGGTGTAGTTCAGCTGCACGGCGGTGGCCTTGATGGTAATACCCCGCTCCCGCTCCAGATCCATGGAGTCCAGGAGCTGCTCGGCCCGGGTCCGCTGGTCCACGGCATTGCACTGCTCCATCAGCCGGTCCGCCAGGGTGGACTTGCCGTGGTCAATGTGGGCAATAATGGAAAAATTACGAATATGGGAAAGATCCGTCATAGGCTGGTTCCTCTCTAAAAAATCTCCAAAACAGGGGCTCTTAATGCATAGTGACAGCCGAGACTGAGATGCTCCGGCTCGGCTCCCCCGAAAGGTATAGAGACTGTTGGCCGCCTGCGGCCTGCAGTTTCTTGGTGCACAGCGGGAGCTGGCTCGGCGACAGTCGAGACTGAGGGGTTATACCGTATTCCCCCCCCCCCGGCCTGCGGCCACCTCCCCTTTCAGGGGACGCAAAGGGCATTCTACAAGCATTTTACCAATTATAACGAATTTTCCCGAAAAAGTAAACCGTATGTTTTCACAAAAAGCGGGAAAAATCAAAGTACCGCCTGCCGGATTTTGACTTTTTTCACGGAAAACAAAGAAATACTTAAAAAACCCTTGCCAGAAATGCAAAATCGGGGTATAGTCTTACGGCAAGAATGTTTTGAAGTCGTATACAGACAGAGGTAAAGAGGGAATTGACTATGAGTACAGCCAAAAAGCCGACAAAGAATACTGCGAATACCGAGGATCTCCAGGCCGCCATGCAGGCTTTGATTGCCAAGGGCAAGAAAGAGGGCATGATCCGGGATACGGAGCTCAGCACCATCCTGGAAAAGATGCAGCTGTCCCCGGAAAAAATTGAAGAGATCTATGACCGGTTCGATGCCATGAATATCCAAATCGTCACCACCGAGCTGGAAATTGACGACAGTCTGGATGTTCTGGGCGACGGCCTGGGCGATGGGCTGGACGATGGTCTGGATCTGCGGGGCATTGAAGAGGAAGAGCTCATCGATCCTGTGGATCTGGCCGCAGAATACAGCCTGGACGACCCTGTGCGGATGTACCTGAAGGAGATCGGCCAGGTGAAGCTGCTGTCTGCCGAGGAGGAAGTGGAGCTGGCCAAGCGCGTCTCCGAGGGCGATCAGGAGGCCAAAAATAAGTTGACGGAAGCCAACCTGCGTCTGGTGGTCTCCATTGCCAAAAAATACTCCGGTCGGGGCCTGCACATCCTGGACCTGATCCAGGAGGGCAACACGGGCCTTATTCGCGCAGTCGATAAATTCGACTGGACAAAGGGAAACAAATTCTCTACATATGCCACCTGGTGGATCCGGCAGGCCATTACCCGTGCCATTGCCGACCAGGCCCGGACCATCCGTGTCCCGGTGCATATGGTAGAGGTCATCAACAAGGCCACCCGCTGCAACCGGAAGCTGGTCCAAGAGCTGGGCAGAGAGCCCACTATGGAGGAGATTGCCGCCGAGCTGGGTCTGCCCGTGGAGAAGATCATCGAGGCCAACCGCACCGCAGCCGATACCCTGAGCCTGGATACCCCTGTGGGTGACGAAGAGGACACCTCCATCGGCTCCTTCGTAGAGGACGAGCGGACTCCCGGCCCTGCCGATGCCACCTCCAACGCGCTGCTTGCCGAGGCCCTGAAGGAAATTCTGGGGACGCTTACCGAGCGGGAAGCCGACGTGCTGCGGATGCGCTTCGGTATGTACGACGGCCGTACCCACACCCTGGAAGAGGTGGGCCAGATCTTCGGCGTGACCAGAGAGCGTATCCGCCAGATCGAAAACAAAGCCATCCGGAAGCTCCGCCATCCCAGCAGAGCCAAAAAAATCCGGGATTTCTACTGCTGATATATGCTTTGGGGGCGGCCCGCCGGGCCGCCCCCTTTATTTGTCCTCCCCAAGGGGCAGCACCGCATAATTCGGCAAGAGCAGTCAGCGAGAGATTTTTCGTCGGGGCAAGGTATTTTTCGAAGGAATCCTTTGTGTATTTCGGAAAAAATACCGCAGCCCTGGCGGAAAAGATCCGCTGACAGCCGCAGACGAATTGTGCGGTGTTGCCCCCAAAATAAAAACCGCCCCGAGTATTCCCGGGACGGTGCTGCAAGAGCCGATATTTAGGATGCGCTCTGGAAGCGCAGACAGTCTTGGCGGAATCGCTCAAAATCCTCGGCAGGGCAATCCGCCGCAACGGTGATGGGGCCGGAGAGCTGCAGACAGAATATCTCCATAAAGCTCTTTCCATCCACCACCCGTAAGCCATCCGTCAGTGTGATGGCACACAGAGGGGCAGTCAATGCAACAAAATCGTTTACATCCCGCACGGAGCGAAGATGAATCGTAAATTCCTGCATAAAAACCTCCTTTGACTGTACAAATGCCGGGTTTTCGTGTATAATATGGCTATGAACCGAAAAAACGGATGATATGAATCATTATAACATAATCCGGGCGAAATGCAATTGACGGTTTGGCGAATTATAACAAGGGAGCGCCAGCAAAATTGGCGATTTTTACGAAGATGCGATTTGCTTTTTACACATTGGGCTGTAAGACCAATCAATACGAAACCCAGGCCATGGAGCATATTTTACAAAACCAGGGCCATGAAATCGGGCATTTTGACGAGAAGTGCGATGCCTATATCATCAATACCTGCTCCGTCACCGCCATTGCGGACAAGAAAAACCGGGCCGTTATCCGCCGCTGCCGCCGGGAAAATCCGAAGGCCGTCATCGGCGTCTGCGGCTGCTACACCCAGCACGCCCCTGAGGCGGTAAAGGAACTGGGTGTGGACGTTTTGGGCGGCTCCGGCGGGCGGCAGGAATTTTTGGAGCATATGCTTGCCGCCCTCCAGGGGGAAGACCATGTGGACACGCTGGACAATGCCCTGCGCCGCCGGGAATTTGAGCTGCTGCCCCCCGGCGGTTTGGAAGAACGGACCCGGGCCATGCTGAAGGTCCAGGACGGCTGCGTCAATTTCTGCACCTACTGCATCATCCCCTATACCCGGGGCCCCGTGCGCTCTGCCCCTCTGGCGGATGCCCTGGCCCAGGCCCGGGAGCTGGCGGAAATGGGATACCGGGAGATCGTGGTCACCGGTATTGAGATTGCCAGCTGGGGCGCAGACCTGCCGGGAAAGCCCCCGGTGAAGGACCTGATTGCAGGGCTCTGCGGGGCCGTGCCGGAGCTGCGCATCCGGCTGGGCAGCCTGGAGCCGAGAATTGTTACGGAGGACTTCTGCCGTACCCTGGCGGGCTTCCCCAACCTGTGTCCCCAGTTTCACCTGAGCATGCAGTCCGGCTGCGACACGGTTTTGCAGCGGATGCGCCGGAAGTATGATACCCGGCGGTACTATGAAAGCGTCTGCCTGCTGCGGAAATTCTTCCCGAACTGTGCCATTACCACGGACATGATCGTTGCCTTCCCCGGGGAGACGGAGGCGGAATTTGAAGAAAGCCTCGCCTTTATCCAAAAGTGCGCCTTTGCGGATATGCATATCTTCCCCTATTCCCGCCGCCCCGGCACCCCGGCGGATACCATGCCCGGTCAGCTGGGTAACGCCGTCAAGGAGGAACGCAGCCGCCGGGCCATTGCCGTGGCCCAGCAGATGAGCAGATCCTACCGGGAATCGCTCATCGGTACCACCCAAGCGGTGCTCTTTGAGGAGCAGGTCCTCAGCTTCTACACCGGCCACGCCCCCAATTACGTAAGGGTCTACGCCGCCGGGGAGGAACTGCACAATGTGGTAAAGAACGTGAAGATCACCGGTCTATATGAAGACGGCGTGTTCGGGCTGATTGAGGCGTGAGAGGCCCATTCGGGCGACTCTGCACCAACTTTTTCATTGCTTCCCTTCAAAAACCATGCTATACTATACGGAATACCGAATCTTTTCTCCGGAGGAAATCATGAATACACTCCTGCATATCTGCTGCGCGCCCTGTGCCAATCAGTGCATTGACGTCCTGCGCGCAGATCACTATGACGTTACGGGATTTTGGTACAATCCCAATATCCACCCCTTTACGGAATACCGGGCCCGACGGAACTGTCTGCGGGAGTACGCCCAGACCATCGAGCTGCCCCTGATCGAGCGCAACGACTACGGCCTGCGGCCTTTTGTACGGGCGGTGGCAGACGACATTGAGAACCGCTGCGTCAAGTGCTACGAGTTCCGGCTCTATGAAGCCGCCCGGCAGGCAAAGGAGGGGGGCTTTGACAGCTTCACCTCGTCGCTTTTCATCTCCCCCTACCAGAAGCACGAGCTCATGCGGGAGGTCGCCCAGCGGGCCGCCAGCGAATACGGCGTGGAATTCCTCTACCGGGACTTCCGGCCCTATTTCCGGGCAGGCCAGGAGCGGGCCCGGGAGCTGGGCTTCTACATTCAGAAATACTGCGGCTGCGTCTTCTCCGAGGAAGAGCGGTACTTAAAAAAGAGTAAGATCATTCCGTAAATTGCGGAATTTACCAGAAAGTGAGAGAATCTATGGAAGAAATGGAATTTTCCGTTCCCTGCCTGTTTGGCCTGGAGGGCCTGGCAGGAGACGAATTGCGGCGGCTGGACATTCAGAATGTCCGGGTGGAAAACGGCCGGGTGCTGTTTTCCGGGGACGAGAGCGCCCTCGCCAAGGCCAATATCTGCCTGCGCACCGGCGAGCGGGTGCTGATCGTCCTGGCGGACTTCAAGGCCGCCACCTTTGAAGAGCTGTTCCAGGGTGTTTATAAAACGGAGCTGGAACGCTTCATCCCCAAAGACGGGGCCTTCCCTGTGAAGGGCCACTGCCTGAGCAGCACCCTCATGAGCGTGCCGGACTGCCAGGCCATCATCAAAAAGGCCGCCTCCCGGCGCTTGGGCGAAAAGTATGGCGTCAGCTGGCTTCCGGAGACCGGGGCCAAATACCAGCTGCAATTTTCCGTCATGAACGACCGGGTGCAGCTGTACCTGGATACCTCCGGGCCGGGGCTGCACAAGCGGGGCTACCGGGCCAACGGCAACGATGCACCTCTGCGGGAGACCCTGGCTGCGGCCATGGTGACCCTGACCCGCTACCGGGGCCGGGAATTCCTGTGGGATCCCTTCTGCGGCAGCGGCACCATTCCCATTGAGGCAGCCATGATTGCCAAGAACAAGGCCCCCGGTGCCTTCCGCCGGTTCTCCGCCGAGGCCTTCGCCTGGATCGACCCCAAAATCTGGGGCCAGGTCCGCACCGAGGCCAAAGACCGGGAATTCCACGGCAGCTACCGGATTATGGGCTCTGATAATGACCCCAAGTGCGTGTCTCTCTCCATGGCCAACGCCCGAAAGGCAGGCCTTGGAGATCTGATCGAATTCCGGGACGGGGATGCCACCAAAATGAGCCTGCCCTGTGACGAGGGCATCCTCATCTGCAACCCGCCCTACGGCCAGCGGATGATGGAGCAGAAAAGCGCCCAGCGGCTGTATGCGGACCTGGGCCGCCACCTGAAATTTGCCGACGGCTGGAAGAAATACGTCATTACCTCCGAGCCGGAATTTGAGCACTATTTTGGAAAACGGGCCGACAAGAAGCGCAAGCTCTACAACGGCATGATCAAATGCGACTACTATATGTATTTGGGGCAGCAGAGAAAAGGGAAGTAAGATGAAGCATCTGTTCATCATCAATCCGGCAGCGGGAAGCCGGGACAGGACTCTGGAGTGCTCCCGGGAGATCATGCAGCTGTGCCGCGATCTTGACTACCGGGTGGAGATCTCCAAGGGGCCCGGAGATTGCAGGCGGCTTGCCAATGCAGCCGCCCGCTCCGGGGAGGAATACCGAATCTATGCCTGCGGCGGCGACGGAACCCTGAACGAGGTTGCCGCCGGTGCGGCAGGGTACGGCAATGCAGCCGTGACCGTCTGGGCCGGCGGCAGCGGGAACGATTTCGTCCGGCTCTTCTCCGAGCCCCGGGCCTTTTGTCACCTGGCCCGGCTGTTGGATGCGGAAGAAACCGCGTTCGACATGATCCGCTGCAACGATTCTCTGGCCCTGAACATCTGCTCCGTTGGTCTGGATGCCCGCATCGGCACGGATGTTGCCAACTACAAGCGACTGCCTCTGCTGCAGGGCTTCTGGGCCTATGCAGCCTCGGCGGTGGTGAATGTGGTCCGCGGCGTCAGTCAGCCTTTGCGTGTCACCCTCTGCGGCCAAACCCGGGACGAGGAGATGACCATGGTCTGCGTCTGCAACGGCCGCTACTACGGCGGCGGCTTCTATGCCGTGCCGGAGGCGGACCCCAGAGACGGTTTGCTGGACGTGCTGCTGGTAAAAAAGATCACCCGGGCCCAGGTTCCGGGGCTCATCGGCAAATACAAAGCCGGCCGCTACAAGGAGCTGCCGGAGTACATCACCCATTACCGCACCGACCGCCTGGAAATCCACAGCCCCACCCCCACCGCCGTCAACCTGGACGGGGAGCTGAAAATGGAGACGGATATCTCTATGTCCATTGCGAAGGAAAAGGTCCGGTTTTTCTACCCCAAGGGGCTGACGTGGTGACAGTTGACAGTTGACAGTTGACAATTGACAGTTGACAGTTGACAATGCGAATCAAGAGTTGAACGCCCCAAAACCTTCCCCTACGGGGAAGGGGGACCGCCGCAAGCGGTGGTGGATGAGGGTGGTGCTCCGCGCAGCGAATCGAAATAATCGATTGCCGGTGGCAATCGCACCATAATCCATGTTCGATGATAGAGCGGTTCGTAGTAGCTGCGTGCTCGGCTCCCCTGAAAGGGGAGCTGTCAGCGAAGCTGACTGAGGGGTTCCGTGCCGAACATACAAATTCTGCCTACGGCAGAGGCTTTTCGTCCCGAAGGGACACCACAACTGTCAACTGTTCACTGTCAACTGTCAACTCGTATTTTCGAAGGCCATAAATTTTCACTTGAAAGGACCCATTCCCATGCAGTTTTTCTACTACTGCCTCTTCGTCGCGGGGATTGTTGCGGCGGATCAGATCACCAAGGCACTGGTTGTGGCCCATATCCCCCTAGGGGGGCATATGGACTTCTTGCCGGGCTTTCTGGACTTTACCTATCTGCGCAACACCGGCGCGGCGTTCTCCTCCTTTGAGGGGATGCAGTGGCTGTTTGCGCTGATTTTTCTGGCATTCACCGCCGCGCTCTTTTATGAATACTTCAAGAAAAGGCAGCCCTTTTCCGGCTTTGAGCGGTGGATGATCGCCGCCATCTACGCCGGAGGCCTGGGCAATATGATCGACCGGCTGCGGCTGGGCTATGTGGTAGACATGATTGAAACCCAGTTCATGGATTTTCCCGTGTTCAACGTAGCCGACTGCTTCATCACCTGCGGCTGCATTGCCCTGTTTGCCAGTCTGGCATTCTGCAACAAAGCCATTTGGAAGGACGAGAAAAAGAAATGATCCTTACCTGTGACCGGTCCGGCGAACGGCTGGACGCATTTCTCTCCCGGGCTCTGCCGGAAATCAGCCGCAGCGCCGCCCAGAAGCTCATCGCCGAGGGCAATGTGCTCTTAGACGGGAAGCCCGCCAAAAAGAATGACCGTCTGGAGCCCGGACAAACCGTCAGCGTCACCATTCCGGAGCCCAGGCCCGTTGACGTGACCCCCACCGAAATGCAGCTGGACATCGTGTACGAAGACGAGGATGTGGCCGTCATCAACAAGCCCAAAGGGCTTGTCGTCCATCCGGCTGCGGGGCATCAGGACGACACCCTGGTGAACGGTCTGCTCTACGCCATGGGGGACAGCCTTTCCGGCATCAACGGGGAGCTGCGCCCGGGCATTGTCCACCGCATTGACAAGGACACCTCCGGCCTGCTTGCCATTGCCAAAAATGACCTGGCCCATACAGTGCTGGCCTCCCAGCTGAAGGATCACACCATGGCGCGGACCTATGAGGCCATTGTCTGCGGCAATTTGAAGGAGGACAGCGGCACCGTGGACGCTCCCATCGGCCGCCATCCTACGGACCGGAAGAAGATGTGCGTCACCCAGCGGAATTCCAAGCCCGCCGTGACCCACTGGGAAGTGGTCAAGCGCTACCGGGGCTACACCCACATCCGCTGCCGCCTGGAAACGGGCCGCACCCACCAGATCCGCGTCCATATGGCCTACATCGGCCACCCCATTTTGGGGGACACGGTTTACGGCCACAAGAAGCCGGAGCTGGGCCAGGACAGCCAGTGTCTCCACGCCGGGGCCCTGTCCTTTCGCCACCCGAGAGACGGCAGACCCGTCCTGGTCTTTGCCCCACTGCCGGAGTATTTTACCAAGGTGTTGGAGAAATTGGAAAAGAGCTTCCCCTCCGGGGAAGCTGGCAGGGCGCGGCCCTGACTGAAGAGGGGTGTAATGAGCGAGAGCTGGTCGAATTTTCCCAGCGCTCTCGCCCGAAACGCCCCTCCTCAGTCTCGCTGACGCGAGCCGGCTCCCCCGAAGGGGAAGCTTTAGACTGTCGAAAAACCCCTTACGGGCTTTTCCGACAAGTTTTTGCAGTCTGCCGC
>ERZ791830.604-NODE-604-length-33283-cov-3.763272_pt1 | contig 33283 bp, 23 predicted proteins | sample MGYA00509945_ERZ791830 | MGnify/ENA primary metagenome ERZ791830 (study PRJEB30046, sample SAMN00792021) | human gut metagenome | study: EMG produced TPA metagenomics assembly of the A metagenome-wide association study of gut microbiota in type 2...
AAATAGCAACAGAAGGTATATTTAAAAAACAAAAAGAAAATCAGCTTTTATAATAAAATCTAATCATACGTTTTTAAAGTAAATGAAATAGGCTTGTAAACTTTGTGGGTATTGAAAAATAAGGACTGAGTTCTACCAGAACTAATATAAAAACAAATATAAATATGATTGGCGTCAAAGTTTATAATCTTTTGATTAACATAAGTTATTCCTTATAGTTAACCTAGTTTTAATAATTAAAAGTAATGCTATGCTAAAAAAAATGCAAACCGTTGGTGTTTTGTTGCTTTCGTTAGCCTTTTCTTATGGAGGGCAACTTCATGCTATGGAAGTGAGTGCAGCAACAACTATTACTCAACAAACAGACAAACTGACAGGAACCATTGAGGACGATTTGGGGCCTGTAACCGGAGCTTCAGTTGTCGTAAAAGGGACAACGAATGGAACTGTTACAGACATGAATGGAAATTTTGAATTATCCAATGTCAAAAAAGGGGATGTGATTCAAATTTCTTTTGTTGGTTATATTACCCAAGAGGTAAAATACACGGGAAGCCCTATTAAAATCCTTCTTAAAGAAGACACGCAAACACTTGATGAAGTGGTAGTTGTAGGTTTCGGCACACAGAAGAAGGTGAATCTAACTGGATCTGTCAGCATGGTGGATGCGGAAGTACTCGAATCGCGTCCAGTCCAGAATGTTTCACAAGCTCTGCAAGGTGTAGTGCCCGGTTTGAACTTTTCAGTGAATTCAGGTGGTGGTACGCTTGACAATGAAATGAGCTTCAATATCCGTGGTGCCGGTACTATCGGTGACGGTTCAGGCTCGAAACCATTAGTGTTGATTGATGGCATCGAAGGCAACATGAACACTGTCAATCCGAATGACATCGAATCGGTTTCCGTTTTGAAAGACGCCGCCGCCTCCTCCATCTACGGGGCACGTGCATCGTTCGGTGTAATCTTGATCAAAACAAAAGGAGGTAAGGCCGGCAAGACCAGCGTAAGCTATTCCGGCAACGTCCGCTTCACAGACGCATTGCAGATACCGGAAATGATGGACTCTTACCAGTTCGCGCAATATTTCAATGCCGCAGCCGCCAATGCAGGCCAGAGCCCGGTCTTCAGCGCAGAAGTCATGCAGCGCATACAGGATTACCAAGCCGGCAAGATAACAACAGTATCAACCCCCAATGCCCAGAACAAATGGAATGCTTACACCGGGGCCAACGCCAATACCGACTGGTTTGCCGAAGTCTACCGCAACTGGGCACCTTCGCACGAGCACAATCTGAGCGTCAGCGGCGGTACCGAAAAACTGACCTACCGTGTCAGCGGCAGCTTCCTCGACCAGAACGGCTTGATACGCCACGGGTCGGATAATTTCCAACGTTACACCTTGGATGCAAAGATTTCCGCAGAATTAGCCAAATGGATTACATTGAATTACACAAGCAAATGGACACGTGAAGATTATGACCGTCCGACTTATATGACCGGTTTGTTCTTCCATAACATCGCCCGCCGCTGGCCGACCTGCCCGGTATATGATGACAATGGACATCTGTTTGAAGGCATGGAGTTGACACAGATGGAAGAAGGTGGTGTACAGACACAGCAAAAGAACTATTACACACAACAAATAGGCTTGCGAATCGAACCGATCAAAGACTGGACAATCAATGTTGACGGTAATATGCGTACGCATACCAACAATCAGCACTGGGCTGTGTTGCCGGTTTATGCCTACGACGCCGACAATAAACCCTATGCCATCAGCTGGGACGGTGGTGCCTCTTATTCGCCGGGAGCCAGCCGTATCTCCGAATATAGATATATAGAAGATTATTTCACAACCAATATCTATACGGACTACCAGAAAACAATCAACGACCACTTCTTCAAAGTAATGGTCGGATTCAATGCCGAACTGACGAAATATGATAGCTTCTCCGGGCAAGGTGATAAAATCATATCCTCTGAAGTCCCGACGATTAACCAAACCACTTCCGAACAAAAAGTAGGAGGAGGCAAGGCCGAAAACTCGGTTGCCGGTTTCTTCGGACGTATCAACTACAACTACAAAGACCGTTACATGGTTGAGCTGAACGGACGTTACGACGGTTCTTCTCGCTTTATCGGCGACAAGCGTTGGGGATTCTTCCCATCCATATCTGCCGGTTGGAATATCGCCCGTGAAGAGTTCTTCGGTAATTGGGCCGACATTTTCAGCACCTTGAAGGTCAGAGGTTCTTGGGGACAGCTGGGTAACACGGACACAAACGATGCCTGGTATCCGTTCTACCAGACCATGCCGGTCGGCACTGCCAATGGCCGCTGGTTGGTGAATGGGGTAAAACCGAATACGGCAAGCCTTCCTTCCATTGTAAGTTCTTTGAAAACTTGGGAGACAATCGAATCATGGGATATCGGTTTGGATTGGGCATTGCTTAACAATCGCTTGACCGGATCGTTCGACTACTTTACACGTTACACGTACGATATGATCGGGCCGGCTCCTGAATTGCCGAGTACTTTGGGTGCAACTCCCCCGAAAATCAATAACTCCGATATGAAGTCGTACGGTTTCGAATTGGAACTGTCATGGCGGGACCGCATCGGTGAGGTTAGTTACGGCGCCAAATTTGTATTGTCTGACGCAAAACAAAAAATCACCAGATACCCGAATGATTCAAGATCATTGAGCAATCCGCATTACAGTGGTAAGATGCTGAATGAAATCTGGGGATATACCACAGTCGGCATCGCGCAGACACAGGAACAGATGGATGCCCATTTGGCTAACAACAAACCTAGCTGGGGATCAAGTTGGAGTCCTGGGGATGTGATGTATAAAGATTTGAATGGCGACGGCGTTGTCAATACAGGTGGTAATACGGTAGATAACCCGGGCGACCGTTCAATAATCGGTAACAGCACGCCGCGTTATAACTTCGGTTTGACTTTGGATGCTGCCTGGAAAGGCTTCGACTTCTCTGTATTCTTCCAAGGTGTAGGTAAACGCGACTATTGGCTGAGCGGCCCGTATTTCTGGGGTGCAAGCGGCGGTATGTGGCAGTCTGCCGGTTTCAAGCAGCACTGGGACTTCTGGCGTGGAGAAAACGACCCGCTAGGTGCCAACCTGAATGCTTACTATCCGCGTGCCAGCTTCGACGGCAGCAAGAACCAACAAGTACAAAGCGGATACTTGCAGAATGCGGCTTATATCCGTATGAAGAACATACAATTGGGTTATACATTGCCTCAGCAGTGGATTTCTAAAGCCGGTATGTCATCTGTCAGGTTATATATTTCAGGCGATAACTTGTTGACACTCTCTGATATTACCGGGGTATTCGACCCTGAAACATTAGGTGGAGCTTGGGGTGACGGTAAATTGTACCCGTTGTGTAAAACGATTTCTGTAGGATTGAATGTTAATTTCTAAATAATGAGGATTATGAAACTGAGTTTAAAAAATATATATCTTTTTCCCATTGCAGCAGCTTTCGGTTTACTGACATCGTCATGTAACGATTTCCTGGACAGGGAACCGATCTCAAGCATTACGCCTGCACAATATTTTAACTCTGCTGAAGAATTGGGCGCGTATGCCATCAGTTATTATACTTCGCTTATTGCAACGAATGATGCGGCGTATAATGCCGGTCCTTTGAATGTGGATGGTAATACGGATAATATGGTTGTTGGTGAGGCCAATACTGGCTATTTTGCGGCCGACCGTTGGTTGGTTCCTGCTTCTGGCGGCCCCGATTTTACCTTGATCCGTGCCATGAACTATTTCTTGGAACAAGTATTGCCTAAAAAAGAAGCCGGTACGATTTCCGGTGCAATAGATGAAATCAACCATTATATAGGTGAAATTTATTTCCTGCGTGCTACGGCCTATTTCGATCGTCTGTGCACCTATGGTGATTTCCCGATCGTAACAACGGTTCCTGAAGATAAAACAGAGGAATTGGTGGAATTTAGCAAACGTGCACCTCGTAATGAGGTAGCCCGGTTTATTCTGGAAGATCTGGATAAAGCTATTTCTATGTTGAGACCGGGTACGGCATTTAACAAAGTCCGCATCGGGAAAGAAATGGCACTTTTGGTGAAATCGAGGGTAGCTTTGTATGAAGCGACATTCGAGAAATACCACAAAGGTACGCCGCGTGTACCGGGTGAATCCGGATGGCCTGGAGCAAACATGTCATACAATGCAGGTAAGTCTTTCAACATTGACGGGGAAATCGATTTCTTCCTGACCCAGGCAATGAGTGCGGCAAAAGAAATTGCCGACAATCATGAACTGGTACAAAATACGAAAGTCTTGAATCCGGCAATCAACCAGATTTACGGTTGGAATCCTTATTTCGAAATGTTTTCCATGCCTGATCCGAGTAGTTTGGACGAAGTGTTGATGTGGCGTCAGTTTGATGCCGACCTAAGTATCACACACGGTTTCATGGCTTACATTATGGAAGGTGGAAACAACGGTATGACAAAAAGTTATGTAGATGCCTTCCTGATGGAAAACGGCTTGCCTATCTATGCTGCCAATTCCGGATATAAAGGTGACGTGACGATTGACCGGCAAAAAGAAGGACGCGACGGACGTTTGCAATTGTTCGTGTATGGTGAATCAACCGTTGTAGTCAATGAGGATTCTTTAAATCTTTTTGAAGCACCGACAGTTGTGGCATTGACAGAACACCGTGACCGTACCGGCTTCCGCCAGCGCAAACATTATTGCTATGATTTCACACAAATCCGTAATGGTGTACGGGGTACCAATGGCATTGTGGTTGCCCGTGCTGCTGAAGCTTATTTGAACTATTTGGAAGCTTCTTATTTGAAAAACGGATCTATCGATGGAACAGCAGCCTCTTATTGGCGGAAACTTCGTGAACGTGCCGGTGTAGATCCTGATTTTAATAAGACTATCGCAGCTACCGATCTTTCAAAAGAACCGGATTGGGCTGTTTATTCAGGCTCGGAAAAAGTAGATCCGACAATGTATAATATCCGTCGTGAACGTCGTTGCGAATTTATCGGTGAGGGTAGAAGATGGGGTGACTTGATCCGTTGGAGATCTTTCGATGCCTTGTTCCCTGAAAACATGGGTAAATACATTCCCGAAGGTGTAAACTTCTGGACGGAAATGTATAAGAATGAAGCTTACTTGAAAGTCGATGGGAAAGGCAACGTGACAAGCGAATCCGCCTTGGTCGAACAGTCTGAAGGTAAAGGCGATGCCAATATCTCGAACCGGAACGACAGTAAATATCTCCGCCCATACCGCGTAATCAAAGAAAATAATGAAGTATGGGATGGATATCAATGGAGGAAGGCATATTATTTGTCACCTTATTCTGTTCTAGAACTTACTTTGGCTTCTCCTGATTCGAAATTGGAAACATCCAATTTGTATCAGAATCCTTACTGGCCGACAACAGCAAGTTCGCCGGCATTGGAATGATTTTCAACATAATTTAAATAGACCTTAATTACCCTGCAAGTATTCGTGAGAACCCTTGCAGGGTTTCTTTGCATTGTATTAATTTTTAATTTAAAAGCATATATCATGAAGCATCTTTTTTATTTTTTATTTTGCATACTGTTTGTCTCATGTGCAGGAAATTCTGATACAAGAAATTACGTTAGTTTTTCACAAGTGGATCCTTTTCTGAAAGTGTTCAGGGAATCAAACTTTTTCCCGGAATACGACGAAACAGAAGTAGTGGCGGCTGGAGAACATGCTACATTCCAGTTTGTTGTCCGTAGTTCTGAAATGTTGGAGGATTTATCAGTGGAAGTTTCTACTTTTACAAATGAACAAGGAAAGACGTTGCCTGCCGTACGTTCCGGATTTGTGGACTATGTGCGAGTAAGCCGTCAAACACCTGACCGGGCAAAAGATGCGATTACCTCTTTGTCTCATTATTATCCGGACCCAATCATTGAAAAAGACCGTTGGAATGTCGCACGCGATATGGCGCAACCTATCTGGTTGACAGCCGCTGTCCCGGCAAATGCTGTCCCAGGCGATTATAAGGCTACTTTTTGCTTGACGGGGAAGGCCGGAGGCAAACCCGTCCGGTTGGAAAAGGAGATTCGGATTAAAGTGTACCCTGTTGTTTTGGAAGAGCCTTCTTTATGGGTGACTAACTGGTTCAGCACATCTCCGGAAAAAATGAAAATTTTTAATGGTGGGAAAGACGTGGAACTTTATTCTATGGAATATTGGAAGATGGTCGAAGAATTAGCCTTAAAGTTGAAGGAATGTTATTCAAACGTAATATTGGTCTCTCCGTTACAATATATCGAATTTGAGGAAAAGGACGGCATTTATTCATTTGATTATACGCAATTTGATAAAATGATTTCCATATTCGAAAAAGCAGGTGTATTGAAAATGATCGAAGGCGGGCATATTGCAGGACGTTCCGGTAATTGGGATAGCCAGTTTGAACCCTATGTGCCCGAATATGAAGATGGGAAAAAAAAGATGATCCAATATCCGATTTCATCTAAAAATGCGCAAAATTTTTATAAGCAATTCATTCCTAGCTTGATGTCCCATTTAAAAGAACTGAAAGTAGGAGAAATATATGCACAACATATTGCAGACGAACCTATTAGTTCAAACATAAAAAGTTACGTAGAAATAGCTCGTTTTATTAAGCAGCTGGCTCCGGAAATTAAAATTATCGAAGCTTGCCATTCACATGATTTGGAAAATACGTTAGATATATGGGTCCCACAGTTGAATTTCTACAAAGACGGTTATGACTTTTATTGCGACCGTCAGAGGAAAGGTGACGAAGTATGGTTTTATACTTGCCTGGCTCCTCAGGGAGATTTTGCCAATCGCTTCTTGGAGCAGCCTCTCATTAAAACTCGTTTGATTCATTGGCTTAATTACAAATACGGAGCAACCGGTTATTTGCATTGGGGATTCAATCAGTGGTTTTCCGATAACGATCCTTATAAAGAAACAACTACAATGAATACGGAAAGCGGAAATACCTTACCAGGAGGAGACAGTTGGATTGTTTATCCGGATAACGGCAAACTGTATGGTTCAATTCGTCTGGAAGCCATGCGTGATGGGATTGCAGATTATACTTTATTAAAGATGTTGGAAAAGAAAGATCCCGAACTGGCTAAAGAGCTTTGCCGTTTGACTGTATTCCATTGGACTCTTTATGACACCGATGGAGATCATTTTCGTAAAACCAGAAAACAAATATTGGAGGCATTGTCAAAGTAGTTAGAAACATTACAAAAATTATAGATCATGAAACTGTTGAAACTTATTTTCTCCCTGCTGTTGTTGGTAATGGTGGCAGGGTGCAGTGAAGAAGAACTTTTCTTTTATGAAGAGATTGAAGATGAAAAAATTGTATTGGAGTTGGAAGATGAACTGGCTTTTATAGTAGGGTATATACCTTATTCAAATAAAACGTTTGTACAAATGTCTTACTCCCAATATGCCGGAGAGTATTATGCATCAGCCCAAAGAGATACTTTTTTTACGGATGTTGTATCGGATATAATGGATAAATCTTTTGGTGTTGAAGCGAAGAAACTAAACAAATATCAAGTTCCTTTTGATTACTTGTATGAGGTAACAAATAATCCGGTAACATTGTATTCTGTATATGTAACAGCATCTATAACTAATAATAGGGTGATAGACAAAGACGCATTTAATGCTTGGGACGGTTTGGATTATGGGTTTGATTCATTATCATATCCGAAGGCTTTTTTACAAGAATTGAGAAAACGATAATTATTTGAAACAAATAAAACATGAAACAAATGAAATTGATTGTATTATTATTTTGTTTAGTTGTACAATTTATAGCTAACGCTCAACTTCGAATTATTGAAGGTACTGCAGTTGATATATCTCAACGTCCTTTTCAGGCTGCGATTTTTATTAATGGTGAATTTACTGGTGGAGGGGTTATTATTTCTCCAGAATGGATTTTGACAGCGGGGCATGTACCGTGCTTAGGTGGAAATATGAAAGATAATGCTGTCATCGAGCGGCATAAGATTTTAATTCGCAGATAAAAAATAAAGGCCCATTTTCACAAATGAGACCTTTACAAATTAACCAAAACCTTAACTATGAAAAAATTTATTTGTTTCATTTTGATATTGCAAATATCATGATTGGTTTTTTTATGTGCAAATATTTCTTGTGTTTTTTTTAATATTGTGAGTGAAACTATCTTTTTATATACACCACCTCTTCACTCCTTATAACAACCGCGAAAAAAATCGTGTTAAAATCGCATTAACATAGACTGCTGAAAAACGGCCCATTCGTTAAAGAATTACCTCCCTTTTACCTCCGATTGTAGGGAGTGGACCTTTAACGGACCTTTAACGGAGGTTCAACGGAGCTAATACGGAGGTAAGACAAGGATATTTTGTGTTAAAATCGATAGGGATATTTGTGAATGTTTAACTGGTTTCGCGTGAACACTGTTTGGACGTTTTAAAAAAGGGCACGACCTGAAAGCTGGTGAGACGCTTGACTTTTTTTCTCATCAGCACTGCTACATAGGCAAATAGATATGATAAGGATAAATAAGTTACGTGTTGCTATTATTTTAAAGTCTTGCTTTCTATGTATAAAGCGAGCATTTCCACTCTTTTGGAATTTTTATTGCCTTCTGCTTCTAGAGGATTTGACCAGCTTTTTTCGGCAATAGAGGCTAAATGTTTAAATAATAGTTTTCTGTCGTCCTTGGAATCGCTGATATTGGATTTCCGGATGATTTGTTCCACATAGAAAGGAAGATTGGATATAATGCCATCTGATCGCGTCATCCCGCTTGAAATCGTAATCTTTTTAGAATGGGCATATGAAGTCATGTTTTCTAATCCCTGCTGTATTTCTGGTGTTCTATCGTAAGGTTCTTGTATAAAATGAAGTCGGTTTATTTTTAACATGGCCATACAATCGATCAATTGTTCGAGATTATTCTTTGGGATGAGATTGAAAGGTGTGTGTAGTACTATTGTCCGATTGTTATATCGGGGACCGTCATGTATAGTCATTCCCGGAACATTCCATTGAATGTTTTTTACCGGTGTTTGGCTGTTTATTGCCGGAGGAAGCAGAAAGCGCAAAGTTTGTATCGCGTAAAAAAATCCTTTGTTTCCTGAAGCTTCTACCAGAATACAGGATGGACTGATGTTTAGTTTATAATGTTCTGCCGACAAACTCATGTCTGTACGGAATATGATATCAGCCTGTTTTTCTTGTATCGCTATTTGAGGACTGAATCCGGCTGCTTGATTAAATATACCGGTCAATTCTTGGGCAATCATAGCCTGTTTTTCATTTTCGACACTAATAAGGGTTGTTGGATCGAATATAAAATCCCCCTTATCTAATACACTCTGTTGAGGTAAAGGAATGATTTCCGGCTTTTCGTCCGGTAAGATGCATTTAACGAGCATCATAATCAAAAAAATAGAATATATACCAACTCTGAGTAACATAAAAAACTTTTAATAGTACACTTTTTGTTTAATTTTACCTGTTGCAAATCTATGCTTTTGGGGTATTTCCCTATGTTCGATATCGTTCAGGAAAATTCAGGAATCGTTTTTTATGCTATACAGGTCTTGTATTTCGGATGATTTTGTATTTTTGTCGAACAATGGGTGATATATAGTTATGCAAATATTAGGGAAGTATCTACAATTAAATCTATTATTGTTTTTTGTATTCTTAACGGGGGGGCTTTGTGCAACCCCAAAATATTATTTTAAACAGATTTCTTTACAGGACGGATTATCGCAGTCTTCTGTAAAGTGTGTATTGGTAGATGACAGGGGCGTTATATGGATCGGTACCCGCTTCGGGTTAAATCGTTTTGACAGAGAAAAGGTAACGGTTTATCAGGAGGAAAAAGACAATCCGCATTCTCTCCCTTATAATGACATCGTTTTTCTGGAAGAAGATGCGGAAAGACATATTTGGGTTGGAACCAGTCGCGGACTCGCTTATTTCGATCGTGATACCCAAAAATTTATACGTCAGAAAATAGATGGTGAACCGGTGGTTGTAACTTGTTGTTTTCTTATGCCGGATGGAATCTATTTTTTAGGAAAGAAAGGGGGATTTTGTTATTCCTATGCAGAAAAAAAGATTTTTAAATGTCCGGAAAAGGGGCAGTTACCTGATTTATTACCCAATTATGCTTTTTTGTATAATAAAGAGGATAGGAAGGTTTTGTTTTCTTCTTTAGGAAGTGGGCTTTGGTGGTATTATCCGGATACCGGAGGGATAGAGCAAGTCTCGTTTATTCAAGAAAAGAATATTTCTTCGATGTATCTGGATTCACAGCAGAGGATTTGGGTGGCTGTTTATAATAAAGGTGTATATTGCTATAGTTATGACGGAGAGCTATTGGAACATCTGGAAGCACCAGACAGGTTGACTCATAATATCGTACAGGATATGCGGGAAAAAGATGGTGAACTTTGGCTGGCGACAGATGGAGGAGGTATCAATATTTATAATTACAAGAATAAGTCAGTGAAAGCCATCATGCATCTGCCTGGCGATCATCACTCTCTTCCGGTAAATTCTTTTGCCAGTCTTTACATTGATGATGAAGATAACATATGGGCTGGTAGTATCCGGGGGGGACTGATAGGAATCAAACCCGTTTTTATGACTACCTATCGGGATGCTCCTCCCGGGGTGTCTTATGGATTAAGTTTCCAGTCGGTTACTTCCATGTATGAAGATACGGACGGGAAAATCTGGATGGGAACAGATGGTGGTGGTCTTAATTTGTTTGATCCGGTAAAGGAAATGTTTCAGAAATATCCTAAAACATCGGATATGAAAATTGTTTCCATTATGCCCTATAGTGACTCGGAATTGTTGTTGTCTTTATTTGGTGTCGGCCTTTGTCTTTTTAATAAAACGACCGGAGAATGCCGAGAGTTTCGGTTAAACTGGGGGAATGTTCGAAATGATTTATTTCTGCTAGGGAATGCGGTTCGTTTGTATCGTGTGGATGAAAACCGTTTTTACCTTTTAACAGATAATTATTTTTGTGTGTATGACACAAAAAAACAACAATTCGAATCTTTGCCGGAAGATATGATACCTCATAATTTTTTAGCTCCCTGTTTTGTTTCTGGCGATTCGTGTTACATAAGTTCTTCTAAGGCTATATATGTGTTGGACTTTCCGCATAAACAGTTACGTCCGCTATTCGTGACAAAGGAAGAATTCGGAACAATTATTTCGGTAAAACAAGATAAAAATAAACGTTTCTGGTTGGGGACTTCTTCCGGATTATATGTATATGACCGCACTACACAAAAGATAGATACTGTTGATACGAAGCGTTTTATCGGGATTACGTCTTTAGCTTTCGATACTCATGATCGTCTTTGGGTGAGTACTCATGATGGGTTATATGCGTATGTTTCTCAGGAGGAACGTGTGATCGTTTTCGGAGAATCCGATGGTGTTTTTACACGTGAGTTTTTACCGCAGCCGGCTTTAAAAACCTCTTCCGGAGATATTTATATTGCAGGTGTGGATGGAGTTGTAAGAATACGACCTGATCAGGAATTCCAAAAGGAAGAAGATTTTTCCGTCAGTTTGATCAATCTGGCTTTGGATGGTTCGCCAATTCATCCGGACGGCATATTTGGAGAACAAGTCATTTCCGTCCCATGGGATTATGCTTCCCTGGGACTGAGTGTCATCGTAAAAGAGAAGGATTTGATGCGGAAAAAATTGTTCCGTTTTGCCATTAAGGGGGATCGTGAGGAACTATTGGAGACTTCCAGTCATGCATTTTCGTTTCCGGCTCTTACTCCTGGTAATTATGAATTATGGGTTTCGTATGGGAAGAGGAACGGAGATTGGAGTGTACCATTGAAATTATTAACCGTTCATGTGGTTCCTCCTTTGTGGCAGCGGGTATGGTTTATAGCATTAATGATTGTCGTAGTTCTGATAATAACCGGATGGGGTATCCGTTTGATAATGGAGAAGAAGGAGCGCGAACTTGCTTGGGCGATGAAAGAGCATGAGCGTAAGTTCTATGAGGAGAAAGTTCGCTTTATGGTTAATATCAGTCATGAACTGCGTACGCCACTGACCTTGATTTATGCCCCACTTAAACGTTTGTTGAAATCCGGAAAAGTGACGGATGAAGATGTATCCCTCCAATTGAACGGTATGTTGTTACAGACCAGCCGGATGCGGGAAATAGTAGATATGGTGCTCGATGCCCAAAAATCGGACACGAACGGTGATGTCATGGATATCTGTTTTTACAATCTCAATGATTGGATACGGTCGGTAACGGATGATTTCATTCCGGAATTTGAAGCTCGTGGAATTAGCTTGGAATTCAAGTTGGATACTTCAGTGGAGAAAGTCCCCTTCGATGCTTCTAAATGTCGTGTCGTTTTATCTAACTTATTGATAAACGCGATGAAGTTCAGCGAACCGAATACTCTATTAGTTATTTGTACAGAACGCATAGGAACAAATGTGCGTATTTCTCTTGCTGACCAAGGTATTGGATTGGAACATGTAGATATGGATCGTCTTTTTTCCCGTTTTTATCAAGGTGACCATGATCGTAAAGGTAGTGGAATCGGATTGGCTTATGCTCGTAAATTAGTGGAGTTGCATGGAGGTAATATTGGAGCTTATAGTAATGAAGACGGTGGTGCGACTTTCTATTTCGATTTGCCGCTGGAACAGGCCTCTGTCTCGGGAGAGTCGAATGAGGTAGTCGGTTTTGGTATGGAGAATGCCGGTGTGGCGGAAGAGAATGCTGGGGTAGGGCAAGCCGATATATCGCTTGCGAAATACACCTTACTAGTGGCCGAAGATGAAACAGATTTACGCAACTATCTGTCTGGTGTTTTGCAGGCTGAGTTTAAAGAAGTTTATGTGGCAGCAGACGGAGAAGAAGCATGGGAACTTTTGGGGCAATATCAGCCGGATATTATAGTAAGTGATGTGATGATGCCTCGGACAGATGGCTATGAACTGTGTCGCCGGATCAAAAACGATGTGACAGTTAGTCATATACCTGTCGTTTTACTTACCGCCCGAGCAGATCAGGCGAGTTCGCTCGAAGGGTATAAGTCTGGTGCGGATATATACCTGGCAAAGCCGTTTGATGTAGATTCTTTGTTAGTAATTTTGCAGAATATATTGAAACAACGCGACCAGCTTCGTGCACGTTATCGGGAATCCGGTTGTCTGTTCTCTCCTAAAGAGGATGCTGTTAGTAATGCGGATGAACAGTTTATGCAAAAATTGAATACGTTGATTCGTGAGAATCTGACTAATCCGGATTTGAATGTAGCTTTTATTGCTTCAGGGATGGCTATGAGCCGTACGACGCTTTACAGTAAGTTTTGCCATTTGTCGGATATTTCAATTGGCGATTATGTGATCAGGTTCCGGATGGTCGAGGCAACCCGGCTGCTTTCCTCTCATAAAGAAATGAGTATTCAGGAGGTTGCAGATCGTGCCGGTTTTTTCAGCGCTCGTTATTTTAGTACGGCTTTTAAACAGAGTTACGGGATGACACCGACTGAATATCGTCGTAATAATTAAGTCGGGTGTAGATAATCGGGATTTTTGCTTTTATTGTAATCATTTAGATTTAAAGTTTATATTTGTAGAAAAAACAGGGACAAATTGCTATTTTTCAGACGTAACATATCAGGTTATTCCGACAGTGAGTTGGTGCGATTATATAAGGAAACCGGGGAAAGTGATTATTTCGGTGAATTGTATAACCGTTATATCCCGTTGATTTACGGTTTGTGTCTGAAATATTTGCAGGAAGAGGTCAAGGCACAGGATGCTGTGATGCAATTATTTGAAGACTTGTTGCCTAAACTGTCACGTTACGAGATACGGGAATTCAGAACCTGGATTTACAGTGTGGCGAAGAACCATTGTTTCCAGTTACTCCGGAAAGAAAATCTGGAGATAGCAACTGATTTTGACCAACAATTTGTGGAAACGTACGATATTTTGCATCTATTAGATAAGGAAGAAACAAGCGACGATGCCCGTACGGCAGCCCTCAAGCATTGCATGGAGAAACTGCCCGAACCGCAGCAACGTTGTATTCTCTCTTTCTTTATGGAAGAAATGTCGTATGCTGATATCATGGAACAGACCGGATATCAGCTGAAGAGTGTAAAAAGTTATATTCAGAATGGCAAACGCAATCTGAAAAGTTGCATAGAAAAGAGAATGGCGCAATGAAAAGTCTGATGCAATACATACAAGGTTCACGAAAAGGCAAGGAAGCCCATCGCCTGGAAAAGGAAGCGATGAAAGACCCTTTCCTTTCGGATGCACTCGATGGTTTCCAGGCCGTAGAGGGCAATCATGTGGAAAGTATTGAAGAGATGCGCCGTCGTATTTCCCGCCGTACCCGTTCGCACCGCAACAGCATAACGAAATGGAGTATTGCCGCCAGCCTGTTGATTTGTTTAGGTTTCGGTAGTTATTTCTGGCTGAACAGACAATTTGGTATGCCGGCACAGTCACCGCTGGCGGTTGTTATGGAGGAACAGGCGGCTCCGTTGCAACAAGCACCGTTGGCGGGTATTGCAGCCGACTCTATGCAAGAACAGGAAAGCGCTTCGGGAGCAGGGGAGGCCAAAGCGAAGGTCTCTGAAGGCACCCCTCAGCCACCGGCTCCTGTTGTTGCAGAAGCCTCTGTAGCCCAGGTAGCAGTTTATTCCGCACCTTGTGAAGATGTCGCTGTAGCCGATATAGTTGCGGAAGAGGAAGCTTCCGTAGCAGCTACGGCCTTAGCCCGTTCGATGCCCCGGCATATACCTCAGCCGGTAATCGGCGAAGAAGCTTATCGCGAATATCTGAAAAAGGAACTTATCCATCCGCAGGATTCTCTTTGCAAAGGAGTGAGCGGAACAGTCGTTGTTGAATTCCATATCAATGAAAAAGGACGCCCTGTCGATTTGAAAGTTAAACGAAGCCTGTGCGAATCGGCCGATAAGGAAGCCCTCCGTCTGATTGAAAAAGGACCGGACTGGCAGGTGGATACGGCTAAGGTGTTTGTCCCGGTTGTTTTTGCTCCGTAATTTCTCATATACCGATAGATATAACTAAAAGAACATGTGTCTTACTGCATGTTTGAAGAATGCTTGAATAACACAGTCCTGAGAGAACTGTGGTGTTTATCCGGTAAAAATAGAAACAATTTGTTAATATCTTTACTTTATTAATCAAAAAGAACTTGTTTTTTAACGTTGTCTTGGTTTAAATGACCCTATAAAGTGTACCAAACTTCCTGATATCCCGGCAAAAAGAACCTGTTGTGACCAAGTTCTCTCAGAACTCGGTTAAATATACACTATTATTAATATTAACGACAATGTCCCGAAGAGCCTTGTTTTATCTTCTGTTTTTCATACTCGGAGCTACGGCTTTTGCCGCTGTTTCCGACACATTGTTGTTGCATATGTACGACAACCCGATGCACCACCTGTATCAGGTTCGCGAAAAGAGCGAGGAAGACCGGAGCAAATACCTGTTTAATGCCGATACATTGTTTTATAGGTATGCCACCGAAGGATATGCCGCTTTGCCGGACGAATTATACTATTATTACCATGATTATGTCTCCTATATGAGCTTGGAAGAAGCAGAAAAAGAAGTGGAGCGTATGCGTGATGCCGCCCGCCGCTATAAGAGTAAAGCGCTGGCTAACGAAGCAGACCTGATGAAAGTTTCGGTACTCAATTATTATGAAGACAGCCTTTTGCAGGTCTGTAACCGGATTGTCAGGGAAGTTGCCGTGCGGGCCGGAAAAGAAGGCGATGCCGTATCCCGAATACGGGCGATGAACTTCGATTTTATATCCAACTATCGCACCGGGCATTATGCCTATGCCTTTGCTTTCGCCCCCCGCGTTGTAGAGGAACTCAATAAACTGACCGACCGGCAATATACCGAGCGGCGGGAAATGTTTTTCCATTTGGGACGGGCCTATATGGATTTCCGTGATTATCCCCGTGCGCTCTCTTACCTTCGTGAAGCGCTGGTCGATACGACCCGTTTCTTTTTCGACCGTTCCAATATCCGCGCCCGTGTGGAGTTGGGCAACTACTTCCGTACGGAACAGCAGCTCGACTCGTCCGATTACTATTTCCGATCCATTATAACCAGCCGCGATATGATCAAATTCCGTCCCTATTACGATCATCTGGCCCTGGTCGAACTGGGGTATAACCTGTATTTGAGAGGATCGTACGATAACGCGGCCGATTATTACCGCTATGCCACCGACTTTGCCTGCAAGGAGGGTTACCATACCCTGGCCGCCACGATCTTCACCGGACTGGGCGAAGTGTGTCAGGTAAAGAAAGACCCGGTGCAGGTAAAAGCCATGATCGACTCGGCCTTTGTCTACCTGCATAAAGGAAAGGCCGGAGCCGACAATTCCGTGTATCTCCGGTTGTATCCGTTGATGTATAAATATTATGCGGAGAAGGGCAATATGCCGTTGTTTCAGGCTTACCTCGATTCGGCAACCGTTGTCCGTCACCGGCGGGAAGAGCGGTTCAATGCACAGGTATTGCTCCGGGCGGAACAGGAGGTGGCGGCACAGCAGGAGGAGACGGCAACCCACCGGATCGCCGTGCAGCGCCGGTTGCTGGGATGGATTACGGCCGGCTGTGCGTTGCTTGCTGCCGGATTGCTTGTATTATGGATGTTCTACCGGCAGAAACGGAGCGCTTACCGTATCCTGGTAGAGCGTAGCCGGGAATGGGCCCGGAAGCAGACGATCGGGGAGTTACCCTTGTCTGTTGTCGACGACGACCGTCTGTTGATGCACCGGGTGCATGTTTTACTGGAAGAGGAACACCTTTACCGCGATCCCGACCTGACGCTCGACTCGATGGCAACCCGGCTCGATGTACACCGCAATACCCTTTCGAAAGTAATCAATCTCATCCAGAACCAAAATTTCAACCAGTATATTAACGACTTCCGCCTGCGTGAAGTGATCGAACGGCTGTCTGATCCCACCGACCGTGCGACCATCCTCGACATTGCTTTCTCTGCCGGTTTCAGGAGCCAGCAAACATTTTACCGTCTATTCAAAACCGAAACCGGCCTTTCCCCCGCACTCTTCCGCAAAAACTGCCTCCGGTAACCGGCATAGGTATTCTTATCATTATTCTTCCGGATAGAGGTATTCCTATCAATTGCTTATTTTTCATGGTAAAAAAGAGTTCTCAAATTGTAATTTGGGAATAATGGTTCGGATGGAAAACAGATATTTGTACAAATTCATAATTAAATAATGTACAAGAGATGAAAACAAAGAACCTACTTCTGATTGCCATTGCAGTTCTATCACTGTTCGGCTGCAAGTATGATGATGACGCCATTTGGGATGCCGTCAAGAACCAGGAAGAGCGCCTTATTAATTTAGAAACATGGCAGAAACAAGCCAGTGAAGAAATCGCTCTTTTGAAGGCGATAACCGATGAGAGCGACTATATTCTTTCTGTCGTTCCCGTTATGGAGGGCGAAACCCAAAAGGGATATACTATTACTTTTAAAAAGAGTGGAACCATCACCCTGTTGAATGGTCAGAAAGGCGACAAAGGGGATAAAGGCGACACTCCGCTCATCAGCCTGAAACAAGAAAAAGACGGTAACTGGTATTGGACGCTGAATGGCTCCCTGATGACCGATGCCTCCGGTGCACCTATTCGAGCCAACGGAGCCAATGGAACCAATGGCACCAATGGCACTCCGGCTCCGACACCGCAACTGAAAACGGGCCGTCAGTTAAAAGTCGATTCCGTTGCCGGCACCTGGCAGGACGACGCCTTCTACCTCTCGGTTGATAATGGAAAGACATGGAATAAAGTGTCCGGTGACAAAGGCGATAAAGGTGACAAAGGTGATGCCGGAACTGGCTCGTCTATTTCAATAGATGATTCCAATAATGGCTATGTCATATTTAATGTGGGAGATAAAGATATAAAGGTTCCATGCTATAATGCTGCACTGTCTCTGGTTATAACAGATCCTGACGATCAGATAGTAGAAGATGAATATATGGGGTCAATAGCATACGGTCAAACAGCCAACTTCACCTACTCCGGATTGAACTCCGGTTCCACCATTGTTGTGATTGCCCCTACAGGCTGGTCGGCTACTTTGGACAGAGCAAAAAGTCGCATCAACATCACTTCCCCATCAAAGTCAGACTGTAGTAGCCATCCGGAATGGGCAGGCCCTGTGGAGACAATTATTCTAGTTTCTGACGGCAGTGGAATGAATGCCCTCCCTATCCGCACGATAGCTTCCGATTATCTCTATTGCAATGCGGATAACCTAGAAGCCATGTTGAAAAAATACCCTGATGTGAAGAATCTGAAAGTCAGTGGAACATTAACATCGGAGCATATGGATAAAATCAAAGAGTTAAATTCACTAGAGGAGATTGATCTGGAAGATGCGACCTTGGAGGAGATTCCCTACACGCAGTTCGAAGGAAAAGGGTCTCTGAGGACTGTGAAGCTACCGAAAGGGTTGAAAAAGATCGGTGCCAATGCCTTTCAGGATTGCTCTGCATTATCCGATATCACGATAGGAGATCAAGTCACTGATTTACTTAATTACGCTTTCCTGGGATGTAGTTCTTTAACGAGTATTAATGTTCCGGGATCAGTAAAAAATATCGGTGAGAGTGCGTTCAGAAACTGCATTGGTTTAAGTACTATAACAATAGAGGAAGGACTGGTAAATATAGGCCCTAATGCTTTTTGGGGATGTAAAAGTATAACAAAAATTACACTGCCCAGTACTGTGAAGAAGATGCAGCCAAATATTTTTCTGAAATGCTCCTCGTTGGGCGAATTGCGATGCCTGGCTACAACTCCTCCAGAGTTTGTGGATCTTGGAGATATCGGCGATGCTTTAGGCAGTGGTCTGCCCAAGGTCAAGATAACAGTACCATCTGGATGTGTAGACACTTATAAGAATGCTAATGGATGGAAGCAGTATAGTAATGATATAGAAGCCATGCCTCCGTCATAATGTAGTCGGCAGAATGACGGTGAAAGGATGATGAAATAAACTTAAACCTCTTTTCAAATAAGGAGGAAAGATGAATATTAATTAAAAAATCTGCTTCGGAAAGGAGGTTTATTGGCAGAAGAGATTCATAAAACAAATGTATAATAAATTAAATATTACGATTATGGAAGAAATGGATAAATATGCAAAGACTGATTGCAAAGTAAGAATTATTAATAATACAGATAGAAATATTACTATAGATATTGATGACTACAATGATCTCGATTGGATGGATGGACCTAAGACTGTATTGAATGGACAACCAATAACAAATAATTGTTCTTTTGAGTTTATATTACGAAGTAAAGACTCTAGAACCCGATGCTGGTTTCAGATGAACAATAAATTTGTTAATCCTTCTAATTCAGATGATTACTTTTATGTTGGAATGACGGGAATCGAATTGAAAACAAACGATGGTAGCAGACAAGCAAAACGAGAGGAACGTACCGAATATTACACACAATGTAATATAAAAGTTACTATCAAAATTGAGACACCGACGACCGGGGCTTATTCACTTGATATTATTTATGATAAAGATTGAATGAAATCAGTTCGTCACAGAACTGTATTCGATCCGTCACAGAACCCTATTCAGTCCGTCACTGAATCACATTCGGTCCGTCACTGAATAGGAAACCTCTTTATTAGGAATATTCGTATATAAACACAATATAAATTATGGCGTTTTTTAAGAGAGTTCAACAGAAAATTAACGGGCTTTGGTATCCGAAGTCCGTTACAGTGGGCAAGCCCGTCAACACCAACCAGGTGTCGGCACGGCTGGCCGAAATATCAACCGTCAGCCCAGCCGACACCTTCGCCGTCCTGAAATGCCTCGGCGGTGTATTGGGCGACTTCATGGCGCAGGGCCGTACCGTCAAACTGGACGGGCTGGGCACCTTTTACTTAACCGCCGTTGCCACCAAACAGGGTGTCGATTCGCGGGAAAAGGTAAAAGCCTCTCATATCATCGGCACGCGTGTCCGGTTTATCCCTGAAACGACTCGTACCAGTGGCCGGAAGGTAGCTACCCGTTCCCTCATCTCCAACGATATCTTCTGGGAAGAATGGGGCGGCACCGAATCTCCCGACTCTCCCGATACTCCTGACCCCAGCGACCGCCCGGAAATTGAATAACTTCCCGACGATCGCATGGCCTGGTGGCTCCACCTCTATCCCAGATTGCTTTTAATAAATGGAACACGGATGGTGGAATGGTTTCGAAAACAACGACACCGTAAGGGCGGTTCGCGAACCGCCCCTACCAACGACGTTCATCATACGAATAAACTACAGTTTGTCGATTTCTTCAACAGACAGGCCGGTACATTGGGCAATCGTTTCGATATCGATTCCCTGTTTTTTTAAATTGGCTGCTATCAGACGTTGTTCTTTGGCTTTGCCTTCAGCTAATCCTTCAGCTAATCCCTCAGCTTTCCCTTCAGCCAGTCCTTCAGCTTTCCCTTCAACTAGTCCTCTGCGTATAGCGCTATTGTAGAGGGTTTTTTCTACGCTGATGCCATCCCAGAAATGTTCATAACCGGCCAGTTCCGCATCGGTAAAAGCCGATTCTTCCAGAACTGTCAGGGCTTTTTTGATTTCCGGCGCTTCGAGTAGCTCTTCAGGGATGGTACGGGTCGTCTCGTTTATCTCCGTCAGGAAACGGAGCCAGAGGATATGCATACGTTTCTCGGCATAGGTATGAGGCGTGAATTTGGGCAGCTCGACAAAGATTAATTGCAAGCCTTCGATAATACGATCCGTATGCTCTACATGCACCATGGCATAATGATGATAATAGCCTTGCAGTTCAGGCTCAAAAACTTCATTCACCAGGTTGAGCGAATAAACCGGCTGCAACAGTCCATAGCCTTCTCCGGTATCCAGTTGGCGGACATAAGCTTTGGAAGCATTGAAAAGTACACGTTGGCGAAACTCGGGAGACCATAACATCTGCATCTCTACCAAAAAATGACGTCCCTGCATATCACGGCAACGGACATCTACAATACTGAATTTACGTAAAGGATTGTCGGGCACCAGCTCGGAAGGCAGGTATTCGATCTCAGTGATCTCTTCGCCTGCTTTTAACGGCAACAAGGCATTCAATAAACTGATCACCAAGTCGGGATGTTCGCCAAAAATACGTTTAAACGTAAGGTCTGCTCTAGGATTTAAGTACTTCATAGTTATATGTTTTATATGTTTGGCAAATATACGTATTGTTGGCTGATAAATTGTATTATTAGCAGAAAAGTTACAATTGTTTGTATCCTTATTTTATAAATGGAACATATTATATGATAATATTTTTTGTACCTTTGCAACTCAAAAATAACAGGTTGACTGGCCTGTGTTTAATAAGGATATAATTAGAACAAAACAATATGGAAATTGCAAGTAAGTACAACCCCGCCGAAGTAGAGGGAAAGTGGTATCAGTATTGGTTGGATAACGGCTTCTTCAAGTCGAAACCAGACGGCCGTGAGCCGTACACAATCGTCATTCCGCCCCCTAACGTCACCGGCGTACTTCATATGGGACACATGCTTAACAATACCATTCAGGATATCCTGATCCGCCGTGCCCGCATGCTTGGAAAGAATGCTTGCTGGGTGCCGGGTACCGACCATGCTTCTATCGCTACTGAAGCGAAGGTTGTAAACAGACTGGCTCAGCAGGGAATCAAGAAAACGGACCTGACTCGCGATGAGTTCCTGAAACATGCCTGGGAATGGAAAGAAGAACACGGAGGTATTATCCTGAAACAGTTGCGCAAACTGGGTGCATCCTGCGACTGGGACCGTACGGCTTTCACGATGGACGAAAAACGTTCGGAAAGCGTATTGAAAGTATTCGTAGACCTGTTTGAAAAGGGACTGATCTATCGCGGTGTACGTATGGTAAACTGGGACCCGAAAGCTCTGACTGCTCTTTCCGATGAAGAAGTAATTTATAAGGAAGAACATAGTAAATTATATTATCTCCGTTATAAGATCGAAGGCGAAGACGGTTACGCTGTGGTTGCAACCACCCGTCCGGAAACGATCATGGGCGATACTGCCATGTGTATCAATCCGAACGACCCGAAGAACCAGCATTTGAGAGGTAAGAAGGTGATCGTTCCGCTGGTAAACCGTGTGATTCCGGTTATCGAAGACGATTATGTAGATATCGAATTCGGTACAGGTTGTCTGAAGGTAACTCCGGCGCATGACGTAAATGACTATATGCTGGGTGAGAAATACAACTTGCCATCCATCGATATTTTCAACGATAACGGTACATTGAGCGAAGCAGCCGGTTTATATATCGGTATGGATCGTTTCGATGTTCGTGAACAGATCGAGAAAGACCTGGAAGCAGCCGGCCTGCTGGAAAAAGTGGAAGCCTACGAAAACAAGGTCGGTTATTCCGAACGTACAAACGTTCCTATCGAACCGAAGTTGTCTATGCAGTGGTTCTTGAAGATGGAGCATCTGGCTCAGATTGCTTTGGAACCGGTTATGAATGACGAACTTAAATTCTATCCGCCTAAGTTCAAGAATACGTACCGTCACTGGATGGAAAACATCAAGGACTGGTGTATCAGTCGTCAGTTATGGTGGGGACACCGCATCCCGGCTTATTATCTGCCGGAAGGTGGCTATGTAGTAGCCGAGACAGCAGAAAAAGCATTGGAACTGGCAAAAGAGAAGAATCCGGCATTGACTATGGCCGACCTGCGTCAAGACGACGACTGTCTGGATACCTGGTTCTCTTCCTGGTTGTGGCCGATCTCTTTGTTCGACGGTATCAATAATCCGGATAACGAAGAAATCAATTACTACTATCCGACCAGCGACTTGGTGACAGGACCGGATATCATCTTCTTCTGGGTTGCCCGTATGATTATGGCCGGTTATGAGTACCGTAAAGATATGCCGTTCAAGAATGTGTACTTTACCGGTATCGTTCGCGACAAACTGGGACGTAAGATGTCGAAATCATTAGGAAACTCTCCCGATCCGTTGCTGCTGATCGAACAGTATGGAGCCGATGGTGTCCGTATGGGGCTGATGATGGCTGCACCTGCCGGAAACGATATTCCTTTCGATGAGGCATTGTGTGAACAGGGACGTAATTTTAATAATAAGATATGGAATGCCTTTCGTCTGATCAAAGGTTGGACGGTAGACGATACGATCGCACAGCCGGAAGCATCGGCAACTGCTGTTAAGTGGTTTAAGATGCAGTTGGACAAGACGATTGCCGAAGTGGACGACCTGTTCAGCAAATACCGTCTGAGTGAGGCAATGATGATGATCTATAAATTGTTCTGGGACGAATTCTCTTCCTGGTATCTGGAAATGATCAAGCCGGGTTATCAGTTGCCGATCGACAAGGCGACTTACGATGCGACTCTTGGTTTCTTCGATGCCTTGCTTCGTTTGCTTCACCCGTTCATGCCGTTCATTACGGAAGAATTGTGGCAGGCATTGGAACCGCGCAAGGAAGGTGAAAGTTTGATGGTGGCTTTGATGCCGGAAGTGGCTCCGGTCGATAATGCCTATCTGGATGCTTTTGAAGTAGTGAAAGAAATTGTTAGTGGTGTTCGTACTATTCGTTTGCAGAAAAATATTCCGAACAAAGATACATTGGCTTTACAGGTTTTAGGCGATCATAATGATGCTTTCAATCCGGTTATTGCCAAGATGTGTAACCTGTCTGAAATTACAAAGACTGACGATAAAGCGGCCGGTGCTGTTTCTTTCCTGGTTCGTACAACAGAATATGCTGTTCCTCTGGGCAATATGATCAATGTGGAAGAAGAATTGGCAAAACTGGCTGAAGAACTGAAATACCAGCAGGGTTTCCTTGCTTCCGTACAGAAGAAGCTAAGTAACGAAAGTTTTGTAAGCAAAGCTCCGGCAAAAGTGATCGAAATGGAACGTAAGAAACAGGCGGATGCCGAGAGTAAGATCAAGTCGATCGAAGAAAGTATTGCCGCTCTGAAAAAGTAAAAAGTTATTTTATCCTGTTATAGGTCCCATATTTGTTTTGAATCAGACAAATATGGGACTTTTTATTTTTATCTTTTATTAAAAAGGTATAATCTATTTAATTTTTGCTAACTTGCAGACCTTGATATGTATGCGAAGTTTGTAAGAAATGAGGGTATTAAGGGGAATACTGTTTATCAGTTTTTGTTTTCTTTGGGGATACTGTACCCCGGAAACATTAAACGCCGCTGAAAAGAATAAAGAAACGTTGTCGCTCGACACTCTTTATACTTTAGCTCAGGAGCATGTCCAGCAACAGGTTGGCTTTATGTATACAACTCGTTTGCTGGAAGAGGCACGGCGCCAGAAAGATAGCTATCAGGAGGCGAATGCGATGTTTTGTTACGTGCGGTATTATTATTCAAAGAATCCCGACAGTCTGTATTTCTGGATGCAAAAAGCGTTGCCTTTATTTTTGGAACAGAACAGGCTGGTTAAATATTTCAGGATGAAAGCCTGGTATATTTATGTGTTGACTCGCAGTAAGAAGAATGAAGAAGCACTGAAGTATGTATCCGCTCTGAAGGAAGAGGCTGTAACTTTGAAATTCCCGGAAGGGATGGAGATGGCGAATCAGGCCTTAGCTGATTTTTATTTATCTAATAATCTGGAAGAAGAAGGTGTCGCTTTGTATGAGGAAGTTATAAATAGTATGGAGATGAGAAATGCTCCGCTAATCAAGCGTGTCAATATTATCCGGCAGTTGATGAATAAATCTACGAATCTGGAGAAGAAAATGAAGTATACCCACCGACTGGAAGAATATATCAAGATTTGTAAGGAGAAAGGAATCGAATGGCTGGATAATGAAACCCCCCTCTATTATTTGGAATATGTGGTGCATCGTCATTATGCAATACTGTATATCGCAGAAGATAAACTCCCGGAAGCTCTAAAACATTTAAAGAAAGCGGAAGAATATATCCGGGAGCATGAGATGTATAGTTATTCAAGTGAATTGCAGACTATTTACGGGGCATATTATAAACAAAGTAAGCAGTATAACAGGGCCTTGGCTGTTTATGATTCTTTATTACCTGTCTGGCGTGAGCGGAGGACGATGCAGGGGTATCTTGAAATGTTGCAGGACAAGGCAGACGTTTTATTTGAAAGCGGAAGGGATAGGGCAGCCTCGTTGGCCTATAAGGAATATGCCTTTCTGAATGACTCCTTGTCCCAGGTCCGTTTCTATCAGGAGTTGGCGGAAATGAAAACACAACATGAGGTGGATAAGTTGGAGTTGAAAAACAGGCAGATGGATCTGGAAGTAGCGCAGGCTCATTCTCATCTGCTCCAAATGGGAGGCGGGGCCGCTTTCCTGTTAATTCTGTGCTGTCTGTTGGGGTATATATCGTACAGCCGCCATCGGTATGGTCAACAATTGAAGTTGGCAAAAGAGAAGGCGGAAGAGGCCGACCGGATGAAGTCTGCTTTCCTGGCGAATATGAATCACGAAATACGTACTCCGTTGAATGCTATTGTCGGTTTTTCGCAGGTATTGGTAGATGAGGATGATTTGGAAACCCGCCAGGAATATGCCGATATTATCCAAAGTAATAATGAACTGCTTCAGCGCCTGATCACGGATGTCCTTGATATTTCGAAGATAGAATCCAATACGATGACGCTCAGTTATGCCGATCATAATCTGCCTGTCCTGATGAAAGAGATATATAATGTAATACAACTCAGGATGCCGGAGAACGTTAAATTGGAATTAAATGAGTGCTCGCCACAACTTTTTTATACCGATCGTAACCGTCTTACGCAAATTCTTACTAACTTGCTGACCAATGCGATTAAGCATACGGAAAAAGGTTTTATCCGGTTTGGTTATGAGGTGACGGAGACTGATGTTGTCTTCTCCGTGGAAGATTCGGGTGAAGGTATTCCTGAAGATAAACTGGAGCAGATATTCAGCCGCTTCGTTCAACTGAATGACTGGAGTAAAGGGGTAGGACTGGGGTTAGCAATTTGTAAAGGTCTTATTACGCAAATGGGCGGGACGATCAGTGTCTCTTCCGTGTTTGGCGAAGGCTCTGTTTTTACGGTTGTGCTGCCATTGAAAAAGCCGTAACATATTATTTACATAATTATACCATGGAGAATTCTAGAAGAAAATTTTTTAGACAAGGACTTGCTGGTGCATTATTGTTAGGATCGGCAGGCGTAGTAAAAGCCGGTTTGCCGGACCGGATCATTCCAAAAGCGGCGAAGTCAATAAACCCCTGGCGTTTGGGGATGGCTGGTTATACATTTGTTAATTTTGATTTGGATACTACTCTGAAGACATTGCAGAGACTCGATATTCATTATCTTTGCATTAAGGATTTCCATCTGCCGCTGGATAGTAACGAAGAACAGATCAAGGCATTTCATGAGAAATGTGCTGCTCATAATGTTACCGGCTATGCCGTTGGTCCTATATATATGAAGAGTGAAGCGGAAATTGACCGTGGTTTCGAGTATGCGAAACGCGTCGGGGTGAAGTTGATTGTGGGCGTACCCAATTACGAATTGCTTCCTTATGTGGATAAGAAAGTGAAAGAGTATGACTTCCACTATGCGATCCATTTGCATGGACCCGATATTAAAACATATCCGGATGCAACAGATGTATGGGAACATACGAAAGACCTGGATCCGCGTATCGGAATGTGTCTGGATATCGGTCATGACCTGCGTAACGGATGTAACCCGGTTACCGACCTGAAAAAATATCATACCCGTGTGTTTGATATGCATATCAAGGACGTGACGGATTCGTCGAAAGCAGGTGTTGGTATAGAAATCGGTCGTGGAAAGATTGATTTCCCTGCGCTGATGAAAATGATGCGTGAGGTGAACTATACCGGAATGTGCAGCCTTGAATATGAAAAGGATATGAAAGATCCTTTCCTGGGTATAGCTGAATCGATCGGCTATTTCAAGGCGGTGAGTGATATTGTATAATTAGAGGCGCAATCTTTTGCGCCTCCTTCTAATAGTGAAAAGTGATGAGAGTTGCGTATTGTTTATTGAGTGTTTGCTTATTGGCATCCTGTAGTTCTGTTAGCTATGTGGGTATTGATACTTACAACCCTGCCGAAATAACATTTCCGAAAAGTGTAGGAAAGATTCTTGTTGTGAATAACGCTGTTCCTCAGCCGGATGATGTCGGGTGTGAGTTCAGTCTGTTTGGTGACAAGGTGGATACTTGTAAGGTGAAAGCCGATAGTGCCCTGTTTGACGTTTGTCGCGGACTGGGGAGGTCGATGGCAGATATGTCCTATTTTAATGACGTTCTTCTCTATCACGATGCAGTCCGCAAAGATGATGTTTATTACGAGGATAAAAAATTGACTCAGGATCAGGTACAGGCATTATGTGACGAAACCGGATCGGATGCTGTGATTTCCCTGGACCGGATGTTGTTTGAATCCAGAAAAAATGTGGTGGCTTTTGCTGAAGGTTATGTGGAAGGAGAGATCCAGGTGAAAATGTCCGGTGTTGTGCGTGGTTATCTTCCCAACAGGCCGAATCCCTTAGCTACTGTCTATGTGGCTGACAGCCTTTTCTTTATGGAAGACGCACCGAATCTGATCCTTCTCGACAGATATTTACCTTCATCCGAAAATGCTTTACGTGCTTCTGCCGAATACATTGGAGCGAAGGCCAGTCCTAATTTTGTACCTCACTGGAATAGCGAAACGCGCTGGTATTATAATGCTATGGGATCCCGTTGGAAAGAGGCTTCTGCCTATGCGCAATCAGAAAAATGGGATAAGGCTGCTGAACACTGGATGCATCTCTATGAAAAATCAAGCAGTCCGAAGGCCAAAGCCAAAGCTGCTTCCAATCTGGCTTTGGGTAATGAAATGAAGACCAACCTGGACGAGGCCTATGAATGGGCAAATAAATCGTACGAATTATTTAAGAAAAGCGAAGGTGAGGACGGTAAGAATACTAAATTGTTGGCACTTTATATAGAAGTGTTGCGCAACCGTATCCGTTCCGATAAAAAACTTAACATGCAATTTGGTGAATAATATCATATATTCTCCGAATTATTATTACTTTTGACAGACGATTCGAAAAAAGAATAAAAAGAGAGTTATGAGTGCAAATAATGCAAAGATTCAGTCTGTCCTGGAGACAACATTTACTTCTGCTATCGGTAAGCTGACAGCAGAAGATTCTAACGGCTATTACAGCGATTTATATGTTCAGGCGGATGCTGAAAGCGGAGAACTGCAAATCTATGATGAAGATGAACGGTTACTGGATAAGGTTATCGTTTTTGATTGGGTAGGTTGTCCTTGTGAAGAAGAGCAATTCAATAAACAGGTAGCCAACACCGTAAAATCTGTGCTGACTCTTTTAGTTGCGAAAACTGTTTTTGAAAGTCCCCATATCATGAAACCTTTCTCCATCAGTCTGACGGATGAGGATTTTGTTGTAATAGAGGAACTTCTCTTCCTCGATGATGAAGTATTACGGGCGGATGATCCGCTGTTGAAAGATTTAGATGCAGATTTAGATGATTTTTTAGCCAAACTTCTTTCAGATGTTGATTAGACTTTTTACCTTTGTGCCCGGATTGAAAAACAAGTAGCAAAAGTAATATATAAAGTTGCCGAAATAGCTCAGTTGGTAGAGCAATTCATTCGTAATGAATAGGTCGCCGGTTCGAGTCCGGCTTTCGGCTCTCTCCTTAATAGAAACATAAACAGCGACTTAATGGTCGCTGTTTTCTTTTTCTTAGCGTGCAATCTTTTAAAAAAAACGACAATTTACCTGTGTATAGGCATTTATGTTTGTCGCAGCGTTTGTCGCAAAAAACAAAAGATTATGGCCGATCTTCTTTGAATAATTTACAGTTCTTGCCATTTTATTAATTGATTAATGAGACAAATATATATAATAACTATCTGAAGTAATCTTCTTCAGATTCATCTTCCCACCAATAATTCTCATGCCAACTACTCGTTTCAGTTGGGTAAGGAAGTTTAAGTACAATTATCTGTTTATTGACTGGTTGTAACTGGCTCCCCTCTTGAGAGGGGGTAGGGGTGTGTTAAAGCCAGTCAATAAAACAAGCCTTGTTACAGGTTTATTTGCCGTCTGCTTCAGCTGACGGATTAGTCAGGGGTCTATCTCATTGGACTTTAGTCCCATTTCTTACAGGTTTCTATCTAAGAGACATGTGGCTGAAGCCAAAAGAGAGAAACAACTTGTAAACCGTCAGCTGAAGCAGACGGCAAATGAACCTGTAATAGTCAAGTGACTCTGATTATGGTGGTTGTATGGCGGGGATATGACACCCCCCCTTCCCCCTCTCGAGAGGGGAGACAGGTACAACCGGTCAATAATCGGATAGTTCAAAACTGACAAATAGTGAATCATATCCTAAAATCAAAACACTTTCTCAGAAAAAAATAAATAGTCTATAGTATCTACAATATCTACAATTTCCTCCTGAATGTTTTATAAATAAGCATCTTATGTGATGATTGCAGGTGGCGGAATATCTACAATTATCATCTTTTATCTACCACTTTATGCATTATTTTGCTTTTCGATGGAGAAAGGGATAGGGATGAATAAAAGTTTCTTGCGGAGGAAACTTTTGTTTTGTGCTGTCTAAACTTTTATTTTCTCTGCACAAAACAAAAGTTTAGACAGCATAAAAACAAATAAACCATACCGGACAGCAGTAATGGACATAGAGATAATGGTAATACCTCACAAGTGTAAGATGATTGCATGTAGTCTTTGAAAGGTAGCAAATAGTGGTAGATGCCCTCCTGTTATTGTAGATGTTTTTTTATCTGCAACCATGTTATAATTAACTGATAAATAGAAAACTATACCTGGTATTGTGGATATTGTAGATAATAATAATTAATGAGTTCAATCATTGCGTGTTATTTGTCCCCTTCAAGGACGTCCCCTTTGGCGGATATGCTAATCCTTTGGTGATTCTTGTTGTTGGCACCTCTTTTTCGGAATAAAGCATTTTAACTCTGCCAAAGGGGACATATTAGCATATTAAATTTTATCTTTGCCTGTAAATTATTATTATATATGAATGAGACAATTCTGAACGGTTTGTTGAATCTGTTTGCTGTTTTTGCTTCGGCTGTACGTATCGAAGAACAACAGGCGAGCCGTGCAGTTCATTTCTATTTGTCCAGTCATTTCGGTGTCCGTTCCCATAAAGAGTATATTGAGTTATACAGTGAGTTGCGCAGCATGTACGATGATCCGCTTTTTCCTGTAGATAAGGAGAATGTGATACGCAATATCTGCGAACAGATGAAGGTGAAGCTGGTGGCGGAAGAACAGTTGCTTCTTCTGGTCCGCTTTGTGGAGTTCGCCTATTCGAACTCGGAAGAGTTTGAAAATCATTTGCCACTCTTTCATCTGGTGGCTGATATTTTTGCTATTCCGCAAGAAGAGTTTGACGATATACTTGCTTTTATTACCGGAAAGCCATCTTCTTCTTTATTGACTATCAGTGGAGAGGATGCCGCCATAGGGAATCATATCACTCGTAAAGGGATGGACGGTTTTATTCGTGTACTCTTTATCCGGCGGTTTGACAAGCAAATCTTTACTTACTATGGCTCAGGTGTCGTTTTCATGAACGATATTCCTTTGTCGCCGGGTATCTTTTATGCCTGGCAGCATAGTAGTGTGTTGAAAGGACCGTTGTTTCTTCCGGTTTATTACAGTGATCTGCTGACCGTATATAATAAGAATGAACGGAAGGAAGCTATATTTCTGAACGGTAGAGATTTGAATTTTACTTTTAAGAATAGTACCAACGGTTTGCATAACTTTTCTTTTAACCTGGAATCGGGCCAGTTGGTCGCGATAATGGGAGGAAGCGGAGTCGGTAAATCTACTTTGTTGGGTATCATGAACGGGAATATCCGTCCCGATGAGGGTAGTATTACGGTGAACGGTTATCCGTTGGATGCCCCCGAAGCCCGTCAGTTGATCGGTTTTGTTCCGCAGGACGACTTGTTGATAGAAGAACTTACCGTGTATCAGAACCTTTGGTTTACGGCGCGCCTCTGTTTTGCTCGTCTTTCGGATCAGGAAATTAAAGCGCGGGTCGAAAATGTATTGAAAGAATTGGACCTGGAAGGGATAAAAGACCTGGAAGTCGGTTCCCCCATCCGTAAAACGATCAGCGGAGGACAGCGGAAACGGTTGAATATAGCCCTTGAACTGATCCGTGAACCGGCTATTCTTTATCTGGACGAGCCGACCTCCGGTTTATCTTCATCCGATTCCGAGAAGGTTATCATGTTGCTGAAAGAACAGACGCACCGGGGGAAGCTGGTCGTTGTCAATATCCACCAGCCATCGTCTGAAATCTATAAATTATTCGACCGTCTCTGGTTACTGGACCGGGGAGGTTATCCCATTTATGACGGAAATCCGATCGAAGCGATTATTTATTTCAAACAAGCAGCTAAATATACCGATCCGGATATCAGCGTTTGCAGTACCTGTGGGAATGTGAATCCGGAACTGATTCTGAATATTATCGACTCGAAGAAGATCGACGACTCCGGAAACCAGACGAACATCCGGAAGTTTACACCTGAAGAATGGCACGAGAAATATATTTCGTCGCGTCCGTCCTATACACCGGTTGAGGAGAAGGAACTGCCTGACAGCAAGCAGAAAAAACCGACCTGGTTCAAACAGTTTTGTATTTTCCTGGAACGGAATATCCGGACAAAACTGGTTAATAAGCAATATCTGGCAATTACGTTGCTCGAAGCTCCGTTGCTGGCGCTGATCGTTGCCTTGCTTACCCGGTATGTCGATGGTGACGAATATACTTTGCTGGCTAACAAGAATTTTGTGTCTTATATCTTTATGTCGGTTATTGTGGTCACTTTTATGGGGTTGAGTATAAGTGCTGAAGAGATTATAAAAGACCGGCCTGTCCTGAAGCGAGAACATTTCCTCCGGTTAAGTCGTAGCAGCTATCTTACATCTAAAATGGTTTACCTGCTGGGAGTATCCGGACTTCAGTCCTTACTTTTTATTTTAGTGGGAAATACGATCATAGGGGTAGGATGGGAGATGTTTGGTGTTTGGTGGAGTATCCTTTGGGCAACCTCTTTCCTAGCCAATCTGACGGGACTGATTTTATCACAGTCGATGAACTCTGTCGTTGCGATCTATATAACTATTCCTCTTCTATTGATCCCGCAGATATTGCTTTGCGGATTGGTTATCAAGTTTGATGATTTGAATACCAGTGCTTCAAAGGAAAATAAGGTCCCGTTGATCGGTGATATTATCCCTTCGCGCTGGGCTTTCGAGACCTTGATGGTAGAGCAATTTGCCGATAATGCTTACAATCAGGCTTACTTCCCGATAGAGAGGGAAAAATATCTGGCGCAGTATTATGAAAATATACATTCGAAAGAAGTGCGTCGCCTGGCTGAACAACTGGAGGGAAAAGATGATCCGGACAAACGTCTGACGGTAGAAAATGAACTTGCCGTATTGGGACGTGCCGCCCGTATCGCTTCCCGCCATGAAGGTGAAACTTACTTGTCGTATCTGGATAAGGTAGATTCAGTGTTGCACGAACGCGCTCATAACTTTACGGCCTATCTGGATCAGGTACAGGAAAAGGATATACGCGAAAAAGGGGTTGAATGGGTAACCGAACAGAAGAAAAAGTATCATAATTCGGCTATCGAAGACCTGGTCATGGGAGCCGGTGGCCGTAACTTTTATAAAGAGCACGGGCATCGCATCTATCCGGCCGTCGGCCAGATTTATATTGTTCCGGATAATCCGTTTGGCAGGGCTCCTTTCTATTCTTATGAGAAAAAACTGGGCAGTATGTTAATTTCTACCTATAATTTTAATTTATTGATTATAGGTTTCTTTGCATTATTAGCTATTATCGCTATATTCGCAGAGTTTCCAGGACGTTTCCTGAAAGAAGAATAAAAAAGCTGGAATATAAATTATTAAATAAAGTAACATGAAACATCCATGAAATAAATTTCGTCCAAGAGCATGTAAATAGGGGGGTATT
>ERZ791830.615-NODE-615-length-32830-cov-2.825629_pt1 | contig 32830 bp, 27 predicted proteins | sample MGYA00509945_ERZ791830 | MGnify/ENA primary metagenome ERZ791830 (study PRJEB30046, sample SAMN00792021) | human gut metagenome | study: EMG produced TPA metagenomics assembly of the A metagenome-wide association study of gut microbiota in type 2...
TTCTTTTTAGATAGAAACTATTATAGCGTTCAAAATAGAACAGTCAATACAATTTATATAAAATTTAGATTGTTTATAAAAAAAACGAAAAGGGCAGACTCTTCATCTGCCCTTTTTTTGCTCTAATTTAATTCACCCCTGCTCATGCACACCTGTAACAGAAAATACAACCCACTCTGCGATATTTGTCGCATGATCTCCGATTCGCTCAAAATACTTTGCAATCATCAAAAGATCAAGTGCATACTCGCCGTCCTTTGGATTTTCTGAGATCATTTGAATAAGCGACTCCTTTACCTTTAAGAAAAGATCATCGACCACATCATCGTGCTGAATTGTTGCCTCTGCCATTGCTACATCACGCTTTACATAAGCCTCAACACTCTCTGTCACCATACGCATTGCAGCTACTGCCATCTGACAAATATACTGTGCATCCGTTCCGATTCTTCCATTTAAGAATCCAATAATCTCTGCGATGTCGGATGCCTGATCACCGATACGTTCCATATCTGTAATCATCTTAAGTGCTGCTGAGATCTGTCTTAAATCTCTCGCAACTGGCTGTTGCTGTAGCAAAAGCTTTAAACAAAGCGACTCGATAGTGCGCTCCATCTGGTCAATCTCACTGTCTATCGGTGCGATTTTTGCTGCTGTCTGTCCATCTGCATTTGCCAGTGCCTTTGCCGCTAATGCTAACGCCTCCTCACAAAGCGATCCCATCTTTGTCAGATCACGATTCAAAAGCGCTAGCTGCTCGTCAAACTTGCTTCTCATGTCTTCACCTCACTTTTTTTATTTCCATTAGCCAAAACGTCCTGTAATATAATCCTCAGTTCTCTTATCCTTTGGCTGCTCGAAGATCTTCTGTGTCTCACCATACTCTATCAGATCACCAAGCAGGAAAAATGCGGTGTAATCAGAGATACGCACGGCCTGCTGCATGTTATGCGTAACCATAACAATTGTGTACTGTGATTTTAATTCGCTTGCCAGCTCTTCTATCTTTGATGTAGAAATCGGGTCAAGCGCACTTGTTGGCTCATCCATCAAAAGTACATCTGGTTCAACAGCAAGTGCTCGTGCAATACAAAGTCTTTGCTGCTGTCCTCCTGATAAGCTAAGTGCCGATTTTTTCAAGTTATCCTTTACTTCATTCCAGATGGCTGCACCCTTCAAGGAATTTTCCACGATCTCATCAAGCTTTGCACGGCTTGTAATTCCATGGGTGCGCGGTCCGTATGCAATATTGTCATAGATGCTCATTGGAAATGGATTTGGCTTTTGGAATACCATTCCGATATTTCTGCGAAGCTCATTGACATTTAACTTTGGATCAAAAATGTCCTCGCCGCGATAACGAAGATCGCCTGTAATCTTCACACCAGGCACCAGATCATTCATTCTGTTTAACGACTTTAAGAAGGTGGATTTACCACAGCCAGAAGGACCAATCAGCGCCGTAATACTCTTCTCCTCAATATTGATATTAATATTTTTTAATGCCTGCACCTGTCCATACCACAGACACATATCCTTTACAGTAATTACGCTGCTCACTGACTCTTCCTCCTCTGAAAATACTTACCTAACAAAGTTGCAGTTAAATTGATAAGCACAGTTAATACCATTAAGATTGATGCAATCGCGAATGCAACACCAAACTCTCCCTGCTCCTTAGCATACATGTAAAGCGCAACTGTAAGCGTTGCACCTGCGCTGTGAAGGCCATCAATCATTCCATTTACTGCATGTGCAAGACCTGCGGTGAAAAGAAGCGCTGCTGACTCACCAATAATTCTTCCGACAGAAAGAATACATCCTGTCACTACACCATCAATACATCCTGGAAGTACAACGGTACGAATAACTCTCCACTTTCCTGCGCCAAGTCCAAATGCACCCTCGCGGTAGCTTTGCGGAACTGTCTTTAAACTCTCCTGGGTTGTTCGCATGATAGTTGGAAGATTCATGATCACAAGAGTAAGCGCACCTGCTAAAAGAGATGTCTGCAAGCTTAAAAACTGACAGAAAAACAGCATTCCTACAAGACCATATATAATAGAAGGAATACCTGAAAGTGTCTCTGCTGCATACTCGATCATGCCAACTATTTTTTTGTTTGTGGCATACTCAGTCAGATATATTGCAGCACCAACACCAAGCGGAAGTACAATTACAAGTGTTGCAATTACGATATAAAGTGTATTTAAAATATCAGGCAAAATACCAATGTTGTCATCGAGGTAACTTGGAGATGTGGACACCAGTTTCCAGCTTATATTCGGAACACCTCTATATAATACATATCCTATCATAAACAATACAAGTCCACATGTAATTGTTATGGAAAGCCCCATCAAAAACTTCATCAGACCTATATAAAGCTTACGCTTTATTCCCGGTCCATTCTTTGCAGCGGCACGCACTGTCATCACCGATTTTACATTTGCTGTCTGTGACGCCCCTATTGCTTCCTGTTTTGTCATCTTACTCACTCCTTTTATGAATCCGTTTTTCAGGCTTTCTCATGCTTTAAGAAAAAGTTCAGTGTTGCATTGATCAGCATGATAAACAAAAACAGCACCAGCGCAATTGAAAACAGCGCCTGTCTTTGCAGTCCTGCTGAATATGACATCTCACTGGCAACAGCAGTTGTCAAAAAACGAACACTTTGGAACAATGACGGCATATTTGGAACATTTCCTGAAACCATCATAACTGCCATTGCCTCGCCAATTGCGCGGCCCACACCTAATACAACTGCTGCTGCAATACCACTTCTTGCAGCTGGAACTGACACCTTAAAATATGTCTCAATATCTGTCGCACCAAGTGCAAGTGATGCATCCTCATATTCCTTTGGCACTGCCTCAAGTGCATTGAGTGAAACCTTAATAATAGACGGCAAAATCATGATTGCAAGTACTATAATCGCTGCCAGAAGGCTGGCACCATCTGGCACATTAAACAATTTGCGGATACCAGGCACAAGAATCAGCATACCGACAAGACCATAAACAACAGACGGAATACCTGCTAAAAGGCTGACAGCTGTCTCAATAACACCTCTTACCTTTGGTGACGCAATCTTTGCCAGGTAGACAGATGTGAAAAATCCAACTGGAACACCTAACAAAATTGCACCTGCTGTTCCGTAAATACTCGTCATGATAAACGGTAAGATTCCAAATGATGGCTCAGAGGCGGTCGATGCCCATTTTGTGCCAAATAAAAACTGAAACAGACCAATTTTTGCGATTGCCGGCACACCAGAAATTACCAGATAAATTGTAATTAGCAATACACATCCGACCGTAATCAGTCCGAGAATCAAAAATATGCCATGTACTATTGTCTCTAACAGACTCTCTTTGCTCTTCATAAATCCTCGCACCCTTCCAATTGTGATTATTCTGCTACCGCAACAGCACCTGCTGCCGAAATAATATCTGCTGCATCCTTTGACGTTACATAATTAAAGAATGCCTGCGCTGCCTCTGATAATTCAGTACCATCCTTTGTAACAAGAACGAATGGACGCTGTACCTTATAAGAACCATCCTTTACTGTTTCCTCAGTTGCCTCAACACCATCTACTGATACCTTCTTTACAGTATCCTTTACTGCTGCTAAAGATGCATATCCGATTGCACCTGGATTACTGGAAACAGTTGTGATAACATCACCTGTAGAGGTAAGCTCCTGACGATACTTGCAGGAATCAGATGTACCTGTAATAGACTCGAAACCATCTCTTGTACCACTTCCTGCCTCACGGCCAATCAGAACAATATCAGCGTCCTCTCCGCCAACCTCACTCCAATTTGTGATCTCGCCAGTGTAAATCTTTGCGATATCATCAAGAGAAAGATCCTCTACTGTATTCTCCTTATTAACAATGATTGCAATACCATCAAGTGCCAGTGTAGTTTCTACTAAGCCCTGGCTCTTCTCCTCATCCTTTAATGCACGGCTGGAAAGACCGATATCGCAGCGTCCCTCAGATACAGCAGTGATTCCAGAACCAGAACCAGTTGGGTTGTAAGTAAAGGTAGCATCTGGATTTGCCTTTGTAAATGCCTCACCAAGAGCACCGATTACCTTCTCCATAGAAGTAGAACCATCAGTTGCAACGCTTCCAGATACAGGAGTCTGGGCATCTGCCTTAGACTCAGCTGCTGCAGCAGATGTATCCTTAGCCTCAGTAGATGCAGCCTCGGTATTCTTTGCCTCAGTCTTTGCTTCAGTTATTGTGGTAGCTGCTGTAGATGCTGCTGTCGTCTCCTTCTTATCAGTTGTCTTAGAAGAACCACATGCGGTTAAAGTTGAAGCTGCAAGTGCAGCTGCCATTGCTACTGTAATAATCTTTCTCATAATAAGAACTTCCTTTCTGATTCCATACTCATTTTTGTTTGTTTTATTTTCTCTTAACGCCACTAATCTTATTGTCTCTTTGTAAAATCAGAAAGCAGTGATATGTCAAATCTATGTAAAAAATAAGAGGCATAGATCAAGCTATGCCTCCTACTCTCCCATATTTGTTTTACGAAAACTCCTCCATCGGTGTCAACACTCCGGCATCCATCTCATAGACTTTATCGCACAGACAACGGATATCCTCCATGTTATGGCTGGCAAGAAGAATAGTCGTCCCCTCTGCCTTTAAATTTAGAAAGATTTGGCGCATTTCCTCCACACCTCTCTTATCCAGTCCATTCATCGGCTCGTCCAAAATAATAAGCTTTGGCTTTTCCATAATAGCCTGTGCGATTGCAAGCCTCTGCCTCATTCCAAGTGAAAACTTCGCTACCTTTTTTCTTCCGGTATCTCCTAATCCAACAGTCTCTAATACCTGTTTCACATCTTCCTTTGTGATCCGGTGACGAATTGCCGCCAGATTATACAGATTGTCATATGCATTTAAATATGGAATAAAATCCACATTTTCAATAATCGCACCAACATCCTGTGGAAAATCCACATCCTTTCCCACACGTTTTTTTCCTACAGTCACCGTACCCTGTGTTGGCTTTAAAAAGCCTAAAATCAATTTCATCATAACTGTCTTGCCAGATCCATTTCGTCCCACAATGCCATGAATCAGCCCTTCTTCAAATTCAATCGACAAAGGTTTTAATACTTCCACTGATCGAAAGCTTTTTGATACACCATCTAATATAATATAAGGTTCCATATACACACCTCGCTTTTTAGCTATAATCGTATCTGCCTATTTTCAGATTCATGACAGCAAGCGGCACAAGAATCATTCCTGCCAAAAACAGACACGCATAAGAAAACGTTGGATTAACACGGTTAAATGCAGTCGTGCTTAAATTTCCGACACGACTCATGCTGAATGGAGAGATAAACAACAAATATTTACTTGTCACTCCGACTCGCACAACCGTTGCCCAATAGTCCATCGCAATTCCGATTCCACCGATTGCAATACCAGGACCACTCGGCCACAACATATGAAGCATCATAGTCAGAAAACCAGTTGCCATTCCAATCATCATGCAAAGAACAATGCATCTGCCAAACAGCTGCAGCGCCGTTGTCTGGCGCATGACCGAAACCGGGAATGAAAAATAATTGGAAATTCCATAGCCAAACGGTGCATTGATCATCTTTACAAAAGTTGTCGTCCACGCTGTCTGAAATGTCACCTGCGGCACAATAAGAAGCAACAGTAATAAAAATATATACGCAAAATAGATCACTGTAATTGCGACAATATACACGATCTGCCCCCACAGCCAGCTCCTTCTGGAAGTACGCAGCAGATACTGGTAGACACCATCATCACGATATGGAATGTCACATATAATCAACACAAAACCAATCCATATTGTAAACGACGTATACATATTATTGGTCACAACAAGAAACATCTCCATAATACCAATTTTCTGTCCCGACTCCATCAGACCACCACGCACATCACCAAAATAGAGATAGAAAAAGACGGCCAGACAAATACAGATTACAAGTGTTTTTCCCTGAGACAGACAGCGCTGAAAATTTAATTTTACATAGGCGTTCATTCTTCTCATGCTATCCATTGATCCCCCTCCATTTCATCTCTCTGTAATAAAGAAATCCAAGCACTGCGTATGCGGCGAGATTCCGGGTGAGGCAGATTCCCCATCCACCATCAGCTAAAAGTTCTCTTCCATATGGAATATATGCATATAATCCTACAAAACCTCCAATATACATCCCTATTCTTGTAAGCAAAAATGGCATCGCATAAAATACATATTGATTTGTACAAAACACAGATACACATAATCCAAGCAATACATAAATCCCAATATGAAGTGAATACTGAAATGCCAATACTATGACGGTTGGATAATAGCCAATAGATAATGCCATACGATACCAAAAGCATTCTTTTGATTGAAATAAATTCGTAATTGATTCTACTGTACTTCCATGTCTTACTTCTGGTATAAATATCACACATACAGCAAAAAACAATATTACGCTTATCATATAAAGTATGATTCCACCAAGCACCGCCGACACAATCTTCGCTATGCAATAACGTAATTGACCTGAACGCATCTGTATCAACCAATCATAGTGTCCTTTTCGTTCATCAAAATAGTTGCCTGCTGCCGCGACCGGGAAAATTAATGTTTGTATAAAAATAGTAACACCAAAATTTTCTGTAACCCAAAATAAATTTAAAACCCCTATCTCATATCTTGCTCTTAAGTCAGACTCAACACCTAATATCATAATTCCCATATACACAACTATACAAACAAATGCAGTTGGTTTTTGCAATATACGTTTTAGTTCTCTTCCTATCATAGAGCATCACCATCCTTTACTCCCGATCTGAAATTTTTAAATATTCCGTCTGATAATCCTCATCAAAATCCTCTGCCATTGTAAACGTATAGCAATACGGCATTGTCGCATCAACAAGACCAACAAAATGCCATAATTTATCTACACCATCCTGATCAATTAGCTGTTTCACATACAAACCTACATCATATACATATTCTCTGATATCTGTTCCCATATCTACTGGAATATATTGAACCTCGACCTGCAACGAATCTGCAATCGGATTTGTCGCTAATGGTGGAATTTGTAATCTGTCCCACACTGCATCATATACCGCTTGCATTGCTTCTTCATCAGATATTCGTTGTCTTTGAGATACTTTTTCTCTATTTACCACCTCCGAAACTCTTTGCAAACCTATTAGATATCCATCATCCTCCACCGATACCATTACAAACTGACCAAAATATTCTGTTTCATTTCCTTCTTTTCCAATTGCATATCCTTCGGGGGATAGTTTTATTCCATCCTGCTGAAGATAATATGTATAAGTTGCACGATCACCATTAAGATAATCTACCTGCTTGATATACTCATCCATAATATTAATGTTTAATGTTTGTAATAGTTGCTCCCACTCTTTGAGCATACTCTCCTCATCTGGAACATCATCCTTATATGTAATCGCTATTGATTCATAAACAGTATTGTCCGTCACAACCAAAACCTGCTGTTTTTCTCCATCATATATATATCTTTCACTAGCCAACGTACTTTGCTCTGTAATCAAATCCTCATTCCATTTTCCTTTTCCAAAATATGCATCCAAAACTTCCTCAGGGCTAAATACTCTTATTCGCATCAAAAGTCGGTCTGCACTCATCGGGTCTACTGCTTCCTCTGTCTGTGTTTCAGATTCCTGTTCGATTCCCGTTTCCTGTTCTGTTTTGGTTTCCGCTCCATGCGCTGCAAATGAATACAGACTTGTCACGTTCATCATTGTTGCTAATATACATACACTGATTCGTTTTTTCATACACATTCCTCCATTCTTTTCATACCACTTAAGCCTGCAGACTAACTGCAGGCTTAAATTTTTGTTTTTATTTATTTCTCAGGATCTTTTCTGTATCTCTACAAATACCCCTACATGAAACTATTGACGTCAAAAACACTTTTATCGCTACACTCCTAACTTCAGCAATTCTTATAAAAGATTCTAAACCTGCAAGTAAGATAATTATTTATATAGCGCTTTCTTCTGTTTTCAACGTTAAAAAACGCTACTTTCCAATAATCATTTATTTATGGTGTAAATTTCACAGTAAATGACGCTCCACCATTTGAACCAGTATTAGTAGCAATTCGTGCCACATAATAGTCACCATAATTGCCATATCCTGAATTATAATATAATGTACATGTTCCTATTCCATATGCGGAAACTACACCAGTCGCTGGTGCCCCTGCCTGCGTACGTACACGCACTGTCAATGGGTGTGCAGATGGATTTGCATCGTAATTTGCGAATGCTGTAAATTGTACTAAAGCTGGTGCTCCTGTTACACTAGATTTTTTTGCTACTGGCGTTGTTGCCACTGCTCCGCCTGCCGACACTGCATTTGAATATACTACCGTATCTGCAAATGTCGGTGCTGCTACGCAAGCTACCACACCTAATGCTGCCAATGCTTTCTTCAAACTTAATTTCATAGTCTGCTCCTTTCGTATAATGTTTTGTTTCGTTTCGTTCTTGATAAGCTTATCGTGCCTCTACTATAGCAAATATAAATAAGTTTATGTAAAACTGTCCTTAAAATCGACATTTTTGACTTTCAAATCAACTTTTCTTCACTTATTCACCCCAATATTTCTGGATAAGTTGTTTGAAATACTTTATTTTTCCTCTGCTTATCCAGAATTTATCTCCATTTTTCATTATGATCGCCCCATTGTGGACACATTCTACAAACGCAAGATTACAAATAGTACCTCTATCAACCCATATAAAATCATAATTCGTAAGTTCTTCAAATATTTCTTTTAATGTTTTGCGAACTCTTATTTTTCTTTCTCCCTGAACTAAAAATATACTATATTTTCCCTCGTGTGTAATACTTTGAATATCTTTATATAAAATACGCCATGTTCCAGCCTGATTTTTCATAATATAACATTGTTTTTTTCTTTTTTCCATTGCAGTCTTTACATTTTCTATGATGTTCTCAATCTCATCATCAGGCACATTCTTTGCAATAATCTGAACTGATTTGATTGGAAACGCTAAAGTTGGTTCAAGTTTATCTGCTAAAACTAGGAAAAAAGCTTCAGAATCTCGCTCTCGCACAGCCTTCATTAACTGTTTTTCTTTTTCTGTTTGCATCTGCTGAATCACCAATATGTATAAATCAAAATATACCCTATCTTCTACTTCATATCGCAATAATGATGCATTCTTAAAATAACTAATTCTAATCATTGTTTCATCTTTTTCAAAAATTTCATTTATCTTCTCTGTTAAGGCAACCGCTTCGTTTTTATCGTCACATACCGCAATTTTAATCATAGTCCCTCGTTCCCCCTTTTTGTATTTTTTCTATTGCCAGAAAATTATTTATGTCGTTGTTTACAATATACTATACTTCCACTTAACCTACAATACGTCGTATTTGAGACAGATTTTGAAATGTGTCAAAACCTGTCTCAAATACGACGTATTGTCTCTTTTAATTTTCTGTTTTACAATAAGAAAAAAAGAAAAAGGAGATTTTATCTATGAAAAAATTTAAAGTTGTATGCCTAACCTTGTTAACTGCTTCAGCAATAGCTTCTACTTTTTATTTTACTAATGCCAAAGCAGCTAACTCAAAAAATCCTGATACTATTATTGAGACAGAAGAGGCTTCCACAGAAGAACAGCCTTCTATTTTGCCACAAAATGATAGACCTAGTAAAGTTGGTTCATGATACATATTTTTCCATATTCTCTTGATAAAATTTTACACTATTTTCTGAATAGAAAAAGATTGCAAGCTGATATAATATAAGAAAGAGTTCTCTTCGCCAATTTTGGTATTCTTCTTTTTTATCAACTTCTTCTTTTTCTAATTCATATAAACTCCAACAAATATCATATAGAAAAAAATCAACATCCTCTATGGTATCATTTAGTAATGCTTTTATAATTTTCTTATCCTTTTGCATTGATTGTCTATATAATTTATGATCACCCAATAAATTAACCAATCCGGTTGTTATCACAACATAACCTCTATAAGGAATTTGAGTACGTTTCATTTGTAACTCAAAAGACTCATACAACGCTTGAAAAATCTGTTTTGCGCACTCATACTCACCAGATTTTTCAAGTTTATCTGCAATATTCCCAGCTAGACTCCCCTCCTCTCTCTGGAACACCCACATATTCCATTTTTCCAGCGGAAGTTCTGGCATCGTACAGGATAACGCCTCTTTTAACATTCGCAGATATTCATCTGAGGCCAACTTCTTTCGCTTATACAAAATATTGCTTTCCATAAACAGCACTTCCTGCCGATTTAATGGCACGTTCACATCCAGTTTTTCCTTAAAGCTCTGAAAACTTTCCCATGCGTTATCCCATTCTTCGCGTATAATGAAGTCAACAATTTCCTGTCTCTGGTGCAGCACTTTCAGCGAATCAGTCTCAAGTAACAGCTGCCCTTCTAGTCCCGTCTTATGATAAAACTGCATGAGCATTTCATAATTTCTGCCAGAAGGTCGGTGCGTTCCCGCCTCTATTTTCTCTATCTGTCGCGCAGTCAGATGGTCTGGATTTGCAGCCGATACCTTTGCCGCTGACAATCCCATTGCTTTTCTAAGCATTTTAAGTGTCAGTCCAATTTCATGCGTATTGCTGACACTAATGCTCTGCCACATTCTCTTTTTAGGGTGCGAAAACAACCGATATAATTCCTCAAATGTCTTGAGAAATTCTGTTACCTCTGTCTCTTCTTCCTTGTATTTCTGATCCTCTTTTCCTTTTACGCTAATGCATTCTAACACATTAAGCAGTTCTTCCAAAACAAAAACAACATAACGCTGTGAGTACTGATGTCTGAGTAGCTCAAGTGCTTCCATTCCATATGAAAACGCTTTTTCTTCATTGCCTGCATACAATTCGAGTTTCATTCCAAGAAGTGCCACCTGTGGATAAATCAATATCTGAACCTTTGGTTCAAACTTTGCCTGTTTTACATAGTCAACTACCTTCTTGTGCATCTGCATAGCTTCATCTGTCTTACCGATAAGAAGCAGACAATTTGCCAGAAGCAAAATACTTTCCAACTCACAGGGAGCCAGTAAAAACTTTGACAGCTTCTTTTTTTCCCATCCATCGAGTAATGTACATAGTACCGTCTGCCGTGCGCTTTCCACCAGATTTTCTCCCTCTGATTTTTCACGTTCAACGTCAACGCTCTTGCTCTCAAAACTTTTTTTGTACGCCTGCATCAGAAGAATGGTCTGCATTTTCTTTAAAAACTGCTCTTCAAATGGCGTTTTTTTTCGATACTTTTTCTGATACACTTCTAGTAATTGCTGTGCTTTCTGCGGCTGCTCAAAAACAACTAGACAGATATCCTCACGGTCTCTCCATCCGTTCAATTCCCTTGCATCTGCCATTACCTCAAAATATTCAGTCGGCACACCTAGTCTTTGCAGCAGATAGTCACCTATCATTTTCTTCCATGGCGTGTCGCCATTTTCCATTTTCCTAAGCTCAGTTCTGGTGCAGACACCTCTTGATATTTTTTGTTCAGAGATGCCGCGGCGGCATCGTTCCTTATACATGAATTTTCCGCAATATTGGTTGTACCGCCGCAGCCATAGTAATTCCTCTTTGTTCATATATTATTATTCAATCCACACTCTTTTATCTAATGCCGGGCAGCTGATGCATACCTTTACATCTTCTTTTGGCTTTACATAGACAATCAATCTGCCATTGTGTGTCTTTCTGTGTGACTCGCAGTATGGCGTTAGGTCTGCTAAATCACCATTTTCTAGTCCGAGAAGTGTTCCTCCTATTACCTCTGCCGTGATTTCCAGATCTTCTGCCGCAAGAACACCATTTTCATCGGTAAGTGAAACCTCGATCTGCATCACTTCTTCCTTATTTATAGTTTCTTCTGCATGCCATACATTTGCAGACAGCTCGACTGCTTTTCCTGCTGTCTGAATGCTGCACTCGGCTTCGCCGCACACTGCCTTAAGTACACCTGGCTCATAAGCAAAACGCCATTCGGTGCAGCCTTCTTTTTCAAGATATGTTCCATCGTGCAATGACTTTTCACCATCAATACCAACTATACTAAGAGAAATAGTTTCTTTTTGCACATTTGTGAATACTCGTACAACGACATTTTCTCCGTCTGTATAATTCCAATGTGCATTCCACGGTCTCCACTCATGCTCATCACCATCATCTGGGCGTGTCAGGATACAAGCAAATGGTTCTGTGCTCCAGAATGCCTTTCTTCTATAGAAGCCCGGCTTTTCAAAGCCTGCAAGATCCATTAAACCAGCTGATGAACCGTGAATCGGCCATCCATGTGCCTCTCCAAGATAATCAATTCCTGTCCACAAAAACTGTCCGCTGATATATGCATTGTCGCGCACTGCACACCACTGCTCGTAGCCGCCGCCGTTTTCGCTGCCTAAAAATGGCTTGTCTGGAAAACGTTTGTGGCTTTCCTCATACAGATGCTCTTTATAATTGTAGCCCACAACATCAAGTGCATCAAAAAATCCAATATGAGATGACAGCTCTGGGAAAGCTGCTGCCAATGTAACTGGTCTTGTGGTATCCTGTGTGCGCACAATCGCTGCCAATTCCTTTGCAATTACGCTAAGTCGCTCAGCATTAGGCTTATTCTGGTCATACTGACGCTCCTTTGCCGGCTTGTTGGCATCGTTGTTTCCTGTCATGGTTTCAAATAGTGGATGGCAATATGGGTCATTCGGGTAGTCGATCTCATTTCCAATGCTCCACATAACGATGCTTGGATGGTTGCGGTCACGGCGTACCATATCGGCAAGATCACGCTCATGCCACTCTGGGAAATCTTCTGCGTAGCCCTCATGCTTTGGCGGATATACATTATGACCGGTAGACCACTTATTCTTCGGATTTTCCCACTCATCGAATGCCTCATCCATCATTAAAAGTCCAAGCTCATCACAAAGATCATACAACTCTGGCATATGCGGATTATGACTGCAGCGGATTGCATTGCAGCCGCCTTCCTTCAATTTAAGCAGTCTGCGAAGCCACACCTCACGATACATTGCTGCACCAAGACAGCCGCCATCATGATGAACACATACGCCCTTAAACTTTGTTTCCTTTCCATTCAGGAAAAAGCCTTGATCAGCATCAAATGAAAATGTTCTGATACCAACGCGCTCTTTATCTAATACAATCACATTTTCATCTTCTTTTTCAAATGAAATGCAAAGCTCATATAATGATGGTGATTCACATGACCAAAGCTTTGGTTTTCCAATCATTCCATTTAAATAGAAGGTTTTCTTCTCGTGTGCCTCCATTGCAGCTGGTACTCTTGCAAAAACAATCGACTCCTCATCACTTCCACATAGCTTTAGACTAGCAGTCAGCGTTCCAATCACGCGCTCATCCTGCTCATTTGCAATCTCTGCATCTGCACAAACAGCCGCTGACTGCTCATCTGCTCTTGACACATTAAAGGCAACACCATTCCATACAGCATGAATCGGCTCCTCCACTACAAGGTATGCCTTGCGGTAAATACCAGAGCCTGTAAACCAACGTGAATCAGCTAAATCAGTATGGCATACACGCACAGTAATCTCATTATCAATCGCGCCGAACTGAACAAAGTCAGTGATATCATAGCTGATCTGTGTATAACCATATGGACGCTTTCCAATGTGATAGCTGTTACACCATATTCTACTATTTTTATAGATTCCATCAAATACAACTCTCACGCGCTTTCCTTTGTATTCCTCTGGCAGAGAAAAACGCACACGATACCAGCCAATGCCTCCGCTCAAATATCCTGTTCCGCTGGAATTAGTCTGCTCAAACGGCATGTGTACAGACCAGTCATGTGGCAGCGTAACGCTAGTCCACGCACTGTCGTCATAGCCCTTGTACCAGCCTTCCGGCACCTCGCCGTAGTGGAATTTCCAGTTCTCGTTTAGTGTAATATATGTTCTATCCATACTATTTTTCCTCCTAATTTTCAATAAACAGTTCACGTTCGTAACCTTCCCACGTGAACGTCCTCGCGCCAAAAGAAAAAGGGCAGACACCTTACAATGTCCGCCCTAGCTTCATCAGCCGATATCCGGCTCATCTTTTAAGGTTATTGTTCCTGGCTGTTTGCCATCTGTCTCGAATACGACGATTTCATTTCGTCCTTCTTTTAACAGCGGTGCCGGAATATAAAGTCTTTTCTGTGGTCCGATCTCCCAGAATCGTCCCAGATTAAATCCATTTAAAAAAATGCATCCCTTACCCCATCCTTCGAAATCGAGGAAGGTATCTCCCTTTTGGTCCACATTCAGCGTAAAGTGATAAAATGCCGGAAGTCCCTCTGTATAGCCCTTTGTATAATCGAGCTTTTCGATGTTGTCAAGCGGCAGACAATATTCTTCCCAGTTCAGATGAGTATGTCCATTAATCTGTACGTGTCCGTCGATACCTTTTCTCTGATGTTCCATTCTTGGTCCGAAGTTTACACGTCCCATGTTCTCAACAAGAATATCAAGCGGTGCACCCTTCTTAAAGGTAACTGGCTTTCCATCTTCCTTCGCAAAGTCCTCTCCTGCCTTTGCCTCAGAAAGAAGCTGTCTGTCATAAAGCGTTACAAGCGGTTTCTGATCGACAAAGAGATTTGCACGATCATTTGCCTCATACAAACGGATCTTTTCAAGATTCTGCTCTTTCTCAAGCTTTGTATGGTACAAAATATATCCATAATTTTGTCCTAAACGCTCCATAGAAGTCGGGAACTTGCATTTTACAGGTGCTGAAAGATCATCAAGAGATTCAAAGAGTCCAACTCTTGCATCATACTGTAAGGTTCCGTATGCTTTCTTCTCGATCTTTGTGCTGTATGTTACTTCCGGAATCGGTGCATACTTGCGGATAACTTCCTGATAGCGGCGATATTTCTCTGTGATATCACCAGACTCTGTAAGTACGCCATCATAATCATAGGAAGTAACATCTGGTGTCAGCTCATCATAATAATTAGATCCATTCATAAAGCCAAAGTTTGTGCCGCCCTCAAACATGTAAATGTTGACATGGCCAAGCTCAAGCATCTTGTCAAGATCCTTTGTGCTCTCCTCTAAGTTTCCTCTCATATGGCCGCCATTGCCCCAATGATCAAACCAGCCGACCCAGAACTCGGTACACATTAAAGGACCGCCATTTGTATACTGCTTCAATATTTCAAAACGCTCCTCGGTGCGTGAACCAAAGTTTCCAGTCGGAAGAGCACCTTCTAAGTGACCACAGGAAAGAGACTCATGCATAGGTCCATCTGATGTAACAAGAGGTACAACAGTACCAAAATCGATCATGATCTGCTTCATTGTCTCAAGATACTCTGTGTCATCACCATAGTAGCCATACTCATTTTCTACCTGCATCATGATGACTGGTCCGCCGTAGTTTACCTGAAGAGGTGCCAAAACCTTGAACAGTTCTTTATAATAAGAACGAATATGATCTAAGAACGGCTTGTAGCAGCCGCGAAGCTTCATGCCATCCTCTGCCAAAAGCCAAGCCGGCAGTCCGCCAAACTCCCATTCTGCACAGATATATGGTGATGGGCGAATAATCACCCACAGACCTAACTCCTGTGCTGTTTTTACAAATTTTGCAATATCGAGCATTCCTTCAAAATGGAACTCGCCCTTATTTGGTTCATGCATGTTCCAAGGAATGTAAGTCTCAACTGTATTGCATCCCATCGCCTTTAATTTTTCCAGACGATCCTTCCAGTACTCCGGAACCACGCGGAAATAGTGGATTCCACCGGAAATTATCTTAAATGGCTTGCCATCCAGATAGAAATTATCTTTAATTTCAAATGTATGTGTCATCATTGCTCCTCTTTCTAAAGGTCTCGACGCTGAATCGCCTCCGTAAAGATCAGCCGTCTCGTCCCATTTACATTATTATATCACAAAAAGGAGCAGGATGACCAAAGGTCACCCCGCCCTTTACGCGTTTACTGACCCATTACTGTGGGTAGTTGCTATTTCATTTTATTATTCTGCATCACCGTAAACTTCGGTTAACTGCTTCTGCAGCTCTTCGATTACGATATCCATACCTGCATCCTTCAGAGCCTGCTGATACTCAGCAACGATCTCTTCTGCGGTGCCAGTGTACTTACCGAATGCGATCTGCTTCATGTAGTTGGTGTTAACTTCGTTGATATTGTTGATGTAAGACTGGATATCATCAACGTCTGCAACAAACTTACCATAAGGATAAGCGATCTTTACATCGTCGTACTCTGCATACAGTGCATCAATTGTATCCCATTCCTTTGTAGCGTCACGAATCTCTAACAGGTCGTTACGTCCCCACCAGAAGTTAGTTGTAATACCATCAGTATCAGAATTATAGGATTCTGGAACAGTACGAAGACCTTCATCGTTTACATCCCACTGAACACCCTTCTGACCATAGTTGATCAGGTCGTAGCACTCAGCATCATTTCTCAGTAAATCATAAACCATCAGAGCTCTCTCTGGATTCTCAGAACCGTAAGAAACTGCCATTGCACCATGGGTAACACTTAAAGAAACAAGATTCTGCTTTTCCTCGCCAAACCAGAAGAAACCAACCTCAGCATCTGGATCATTTGCCTTTGTCTTGTCGATCAGACCTGTCCAAGTCTGGGTATGATGCTGATTTGCAGCTGTCTTTCCAAGCTTGAAATCAGATTCATTATCAGAAGAGGTATTGTTCAGAACGTCTGTCTTCCAAACACCCATCTCATCCCATTCCTTCATCATCTTTGCAAACTCTACAAGAGAATCGGTATCAGTATACAGTGGACTTACAACAGTATACAGATCATCCTTCATACCGCCCCAGTAAGCTGCTGCTGCAAGACCATCAATTGCTACGAAATCGCTGTGAGAAGAAACCCAGCCGCCTGCCATTGTTGAGAACTGTGTACCATCAGAATCCCAAGGTGTTACAACACCAAGTGCATCCTTGTTATCGCATACATACTTAAAGTAAGTGGTCATATCTTCCCAGCTGTGAACACCATCCTCAAGACCTGCTTCCTTTGCCCAGTCAAGACGATATGCAAAACCATGATTTGTCCACTGTGCGTAATTATCCTCTGGCATGAAGTAAATATTATCTTTGTACTTACACTGCTCCCAGTCTTCCTGAGAAACAGTCTCATAAGTAACTGGTGCGTACTTTTCAAGCATCTCATCACTTAACTCAAGGAAAGCACCATTCTTTGCGTTTGGCCATGCATCCAACCAGTCAGTAGCAGTACCAACTAAGTCTACAGAACCATCCATACGAGCCAGAGTCAGGTTGTAGTTTGACAGATAATCGGTCCAGCCGATGTAGTAGATCTGCAGCTCTGCATTAACCTTCTCGGTCAGTATTGCATTCAGCTCATCTAACATCTTCTGTGTTGCATCATTTGTCGGTGCATCACCAGTAGTCATGTAATTGATAACTACATGCTCAGATGTATCAACGTCTGCCCACTTCTCTGCCCAGACATCATCATAATTTGGAACCTCGCCCGTAGTTGCCTCTGCTGCTGCGCTTGTAACTTCTTCTGCTGCTGCGCTGCTGGACTCTTCCTCTGCAAATGCCGGCATTGCTGCGAACATTGTTCCTACCATAGATGCTGCCAATGCGGATGCAAGAAACTTCTTCTTCATATTAAAATTCCTCCTTCTTTGTGCGAGTCTTCTCCTCGCTTGTTTTCTTTGTTAAGTATCTATTAATGCAGGCTTTCCTGCTATTAATCAAAAATCATTAGCCCTTTACGGCTCCGACGGTGATACCGCCGATAAAGTAGCGCTGTACAAATGGATAAACCAAAATAACTGGTCCTGTTGCCAAGATTGCATTTGCCATCTTAAGTCCATTTGATGGAAGATCTGACAGATCAACATATTGACCTGCTACTGTACCCTTTAAGCTGTTTATCTTATTTACGACCTTGTACAGTGTGTACTGCAATGGATACACGCTCATTTTTTCACTTAAAAACAGTGAAGACTGATACCACTCATTCCAATAACCGATTGCAAGGAACAGACCGATTGTTGCAAGTGCCGGCTTTAACATTGGAAGAATCAAAGCTGTAAAGATCTTCATATCACCAGCTCCATCAATCTTACCAGACTCGGTGATCTCATGAGGAATAGACTTTACAAAGTTCTTCATCAAAATGATCAGCCAAGATGACATCAGAAGCGGAAGCCATACTGCTAAGTAGTTATCCTGCAGCTTGTAGGTCTGTGTCATTAACAGATAGTACGGAGCCAGACCTGCTGAGAACAGTGTGGTAAAATAAATGTAGAATGAGATTGCATTGCGGAATGGGAAATCCTTTCTCTGCAATGCATATCCAGTCATGGAGATGATTCCTAAACCAACGAGTGTACCAGTTAAGGTCATCGTAATAGTCAGTCCATAAGACTTCCAGATTGCACCACCCTGAAGTACCATCTCATAAGCTTTTGTGGTAAACTGCTTTGGAAACAGCTGTGCACCCTCAATACGAATAACATCCTCAGCTGTAAATGAGGTTCCCAGAATAATCAAAAACGGAAGTACACAAGCAACTGCATACAGTGTAACTACTATGTATCCTATTGTACGGATTATAATATCGGAGCGATCCAGCTTGATTTTCGTACCTTTTACTGTAGATTTTGCCATTTTCTTCTCCCTCCTTAGAATAATGCGTACTCAGGATCGATCTTCTTAACAGCAAAGTTACTTGCCATAACGATACAGAATCCGATGATTGACTGATACAAACCTACTGCTGATGCCGTTGAGAAGTTAAAGTCTGTGATTGTACTTCGATATACGTATGTCTCGATAATATCCGTTGTATCATACAACAGTGAATTTGTACCAATAATGTTGTAGAACAGACCAAAGTTTCCTTTTACGATACCGCCAAGTGCGAACAAAAGTAAGATAACGATTGTACTTCTAAGACTCGGCAGAATAATGTAGCGAATCTTCTGGAAGCAGTTTGCACCATCAACTCTTGCTGCCTCGATAATAGAAGTATCAATACCGCAGATAGATGCGAAGTATACAACTGAGTTATATCCAGTTACCTGCCAAAGATATACGGCAATCAAGATCGGTGGCCATACACTCTTATCTGCATATGGCTGCCACTTTTCCATTCCAAGCTTTGCTAAAATACCGTTGATAAATCCTGTATCATAGTTTAACAGGTTGAATACAAGGAATCCAACAAGAACCTGTGAAATAAAGTACGGAAGGAACATCAATGTCTGTGAAACCTTCTTGAAGTACTTATTGTGAATCTCATTTAGCAAAACTGCCATAAACATCGCAATGATGTTTCCTAAGAAAATGAAAGCTAAGTTGTAAAGAACTGTATTCTTTGTCAAATCAAGCAGCTTTCCAGACTGCATCAGGAACTCGAAGTTCTTTAGACCAACAAACTTGCTTCCGAAAATACCGTCTCTGTAATTGTACTTAACGAATGCCACATAGATACCTGGGAGCGGCATGTAGTTAAATGCAAAGAAGAATACGATTGCCGGTACACACATAAGTGTCAGTACACGATACTTTTTCAGGTTATAGAAAAAGCCATGCTTTTTCTTGTACTGATACTGGGGTAAAGTTGATGTTGTCTTTCCCATGTTACCCTCCTTAATAATAAAGAATAAAATTTGAATTTCAGCCCCTGCTGCGCTCATAGTTTATAGGTTTATTTGACGCATTCGTGAAACCGCTTTCATCTTTCTCATAAAAAAATAAATTCATGACACATTATGTATATTTTCTATCAGAAAGGTGAGGTTTCATTCGTGCATTTCAACTATCCTTGCTGAAACCCTTTTCATAGCTTTATTATATATTTTTTATCGCATATGTCAACATGTTTTTGCGCATTCTAACATCTTTGTAATAACTCACTAATATGCAAGCCTTTTTATTGTGCATATTTTACAATTAAAATAGGAGTGAACATATGTCACTCCTTGATTTCTTGTTATACTAGCCTATTTTGCCTATTTTCTGTCTTCCTTTGGCCTTATGAAACCACTTTCATATTCCTCAAAGATTTTCTTCAGGCACATGTGTGCAGGAATCCCTTACACTGATTCCAACAGGAACCATATAGTCCTCAGGGCATGTCTCGTTCTCTGATGCGCGGATTGCTGCATCTACAAGATGCTTTGCAAACTCTGTATAGTTGGCTCCCACTGATGTTAATGCTGGTGTCAATGCACCTGACAAGTACGTATTATCAAATGCTACTACTGAAATATCCTGCGGAACACGAAGTCCCTCATCATGAATTGCCCTAAGTACACCTGCTGCCGTAAAATCGTTGATTGCCACTATTGCTGTCGGCCGATCTGGATTTTTTAAAAGTTCTTTCGTACAGTCGTAACCGCTATCATTGGAGTAATCAATAGAATCGAATACATAATCTTCACGATATACAATTCCTCTTTGCCTAAGCATTGTGCGATATCGCATACGCTTTTCCAATGTAGACTTCGCATCCTTTCGCCCGCCAATTGTTGCAATCTTTTCATGGCCAAGACTAAATAAATAGTCCATCGCCAGATCCATGCTGCCGCCCTCGTCCAGATGTACCTTGCAATTTCTTACACCTACAGGACGATTTGTTGCAATGATCGGTGTGCTTTCCAGGATATGATTAAGCTGCTCAACATATTCTTCATCCACCGTAATGCGGTCAATCACACCACCTACAACAATAATTGCATCCACCTGCTGCTCATATAACTTCATTAACTGCTTTTTTTCAAGCTCCGGATCACATAGGGATGTCAGCATCACCATAAGATACCCTGCTTTATCTGCCGCTTTTTCGCATTCTGTTGCTACTGCCGAATAAAACGGACTATAAATATCAGCAATCATCAGACCAATCAGCCGAGTTTTTGAATTGCTAAGACCTTGTGCCAGCGCATTTGGTGTGTATCCATATTTTTGTATAACACTTTGTACTTTTTCGCGCTTTTCTTTACTGACTCTGGCGTTATTGGTCAGCACGCGCGAAACTGTTGCCGGGGATACACCGGCTTCTTTTGCGATTGTGTAAATATTCGCACGCTCTTTTGCCATAAATGTACCATGCCTTTCTGTCACCCGCTGTGCAATTTTTATTCAAGCTGTCAATTGCAAGCGGTTTCAAATCTCTTTTCTTTAACTATACATGATATTTTTTTCGTTGGCAATGGGAAATTTACCTATTTTTAGGGAAATTTTTGTTACAACAGTTCACGGGACTTGCAGTTTTACGAATGTTCATCCAGTGAACTGTAGCAAAAAACCTCCTAAGTAGATTTTGGTTATTTGCCTTGTCTACTTAAGAGGTATCATATCAGATCATTCCCCAATGGTTTTTTATACAAATTTATAGTTTTTATGCGTTCTTGTAGCGATTATACTCGTCTACGCAAAGAATCTTTCTTGCCAGTTCGACTTCTTCCTTGGTTGGAGTTGGTACACCTTCAAGACCATACTTGATTCCAAGCTCTTTCCATTTGAATACTCCGAGTGTATGGTATGGAAGTACATCGATACGATATACATTATTTAAGGTGCTGATGAACTCATGAAGTTTTGTCAGTGACTCTTCGTCGCTGTTGATGCCTGGTACAAGCACGTGACGGATCCAGATTGGCTTATTGATATCGGAAAGATATCTTGCCATATCAAGGATATTCTCGTTTGTCTTGCCAGTCAACGCCTTGTGCTTTTCTGGATCAATATGCTTTAAATCAAAGAGAAGCACGTCGGTATTTGTCATCAGTTGCTCTAACTGTCCGAAGAATGGCTCTTCTCTCGTAAATGGTTCTCCTGCAGTGTCGATACATGTATTGATCTTTAACTTCTTTGCCTTTGCAAACAGATCGTTCATGAACTCCATCTGTAAAAGTGGCTCTCCTCCACTTACAGTGATGCCGCCCTTGTCGCCCCAATAATTTCTATAACGAACTGCCTTTTCTAAAATTTCGTCAGCTGTTAAAAGCTGTACGTCTTTCTTTGCCCATGTATCTGGATTGTGGCAATATTTACAGCGCAAATTGCAGCCATTTAAAAATACGAGATAACGAACTCCTGGTCCGTCTGCAGAACCAAAAGATTCCAAAGAATGAACAATGCCTTGAATCATAATTTTCTTCCTTTCTTGTTTTGTGAACTTCATGTCTTCACGTTTACTATTATTTTGTAGTAAAACAGGCGGGAGTGCCAAAGCACCCTCCGCCTGTATTAGTTTTATAAATTTACAGCAAATCTATTCTGATTTGTTCAGATCGAAATCAATCGAGTCTGTCACTACTCCTAATTACAGGAAGGAATGGCAAGTTCTCTTGATAACGTCGTCCTGCTGCTCCTTGGTCAGATCGATGAACTTAACTGCATAACCAGATACACGGATTGTGAAGTTAGCATACTCTGGCTTCTCCGGATGTGCCTGGCAATCCAGAAGCTTCTCAACACCAAATACGTTTACGTTCAGGTGATGAGCACCATTTGCAAAGTAGCCATCCATAGCCTGTACAAGGTTGTTTACGCGCTCTTCCTCAGTGTTTCCAAGTGCACTCGGGTTGATGGTCTGGGTATTGGAAATACCATCCAGAGCCCACTCGTATGGCAGCTTAGCAACAGAGTTCAGAGATGCAAGCAGACCGTTCTTCTCAGCGCCGTAAGACGGGTTAGCACCTGGAGACAGTGGCTCACCAGCTGGACGACCATCCGGAAGAGCACCAGTAGCCTTACCATAAACTACGTTAGAAGTAATGGTCAGGATAGAGGTTGTCGGCTCAGAGTTACGATAGGTGTGACGCTTCTTGATCTTGGTCAGGAACTGTCCTAACAGCTCTACAGCGATGTCATCTGCACGATCATCATCGTTACCGTAGCGTGGGAAGTCTCCCTCGATCTCATAATCAACAACCAGACCGCTCTCGTCACGTACAGTCTTAACCTTTGCGTACTTAATAGCACTTAAGGAGTCAACTGTGTGAGAGAATCCTGCGATACCAGTAGCGAATGTACGACGTACATCGGTATCGATCAGAGCCATCTCAGCTGCCTCGTAGTAGTACTTGTCATGCATATACTGGATCAGGTTCAGAGTATTTACATACATTCCTGCCAGCCAATCCATCATAACGTCATACTTCTTAACAACTTCATCATAATCCAGATACTCGGAAGTGATCGGCTTGTATGCCGGACCTACCTGAGCCTTTGTCTTCTCATCAACACCACCGTTGATAGCGTAAAGCAGACACTTAGCCAGGTTTGCACGAGCGCCGAAGAACTGCATTTCCTTACCGGTCTGTGTAGCGGATACACAGCAGCAGATGGAGTAGTCATCGCCCCATACAACACGCATAACATCATCATTCTCATACTGGATAGAAGATGTCTTAATGGAAACCTCTGCAGCATACTTACGGAAGTACTCTGGCAGGTTCTTGGAATACAGAACAGTCATGTTCGGTTCCGGAGCCGGTCCCATAGTCTCCAGTGTGTGCAGGATACGATAATCGTTCTTAGTAACCATGGAACGTCCGTCTACGCCAAGACCAGCGATAGCCAGAGTAGCCCATACCGGGTCACCAGAGAACAGCTCGTTGTAAGACTGAATACGAGCGAACTTAACCATACGCAGCTTCATTACGAAGTGGTCAATGATCTCCTGAGCCTGAGTCTCGTTGATAACGCCATTCTCAAGGTCTCTCTGCATATAAATATCAATGAAAGTGGATACACGTCCGATGGACATTGCAGCACCGTTCTGAGTCTTGATAGCTGCTAAGTATCCGAAGTACAGCCACTGAACTGCTTCCTGAGCGGTCTTAGCCGGCTCGGAAATATCGAAGCCATAGCTTGCAGCCATAACCTTCATATCCTTCAGTGCTCTGATCTGATCAGCCAGCTCTTCTCTCTGACGGATTACATCATCAGTCATAGTACCATCGCCGCAGTTAGCCAGATCCTTCTGCTTCTCAGCAACAAGGAAATCAATTCCGTACAGAGCGATACGACGATAGTCGCCTACGATACGGCCACGGCCGTAGGTATCCGGCAGACCAGTGATGATCTTGTTCTTACGTGCAGCACGAATCTCTGGTGTATATGCATCAAATACGCCCTGATTGTGGGTCTTGTGATATACAGTGAAGATCTTGTGCAGCTCTGGGCTTGGAGTATATCCGTACATCTCGCAGGACTCCTCTGCCATTCTGATACCGCCGTAAGGCATGAATGCTCTCTTTAAAGGCTTATCAGTCTGAAGACCTACAACCTTCTCAAGATCCTTATCCAGGTATCCCGGGCCATGGGATGTGATGCTGGAAACGATATCGGTATCCATATCCAGTACGCCGCCCTTTGCTCTAGCCTGCTTATTTAACTCCTGCAGCTCTCCCCAAAGCTTATCTGTAGCCTCAGTAGCATCTGCAAGGAAGGATGCATCTCCATCATATGGAGTATAGTTGTTCTGAATGAAATCGCGGGTGTTAACTTCCTCTTTCCAGAGTCTGCCCTTAAAACCAGCCCATGCTTCAAACTGTTTCATGATTCAAAAACCTCCTTTAAAATTGTTGCTGACACCCCCGGTCAGGGGCCCTATCATGTGCCGCATCACCCGAAACCGAATTAATGTTTTTTTCTTCGATTCCCGGCGATGCTGCACATCCACCTGTCGCCGTTTGTGTCTTAACCTTTGGTCTGACATTATAATATCATATCCCCTAAAATCTTACAAGCGGACAAATGCGTTTCTTTGCACTTTTTTCAATACATCGGGGGGGCAGCCCGGTAGCATTTTTTATTCTGTCAGGCTGCATAGATTGAAAATACTATTAAGTAAATCTTCGTATTGCTCGGTACAGCACTTTTCGAAGCGTTCCATATTTTCTGGGCAGTATTCGATTTCTTTTGAGAAACGCCGTACTAATTCAATGCGGTCTTGCTGTGTGTAAGCGGTGTTTTTCTGGAAACACTGTAAATCCATAAGAAATAGTAGACATATTGATGCTGCTGCAAATAAAATTTTTGCCTCGGCCTGACCGTCTAACAGAATCTCTGGGTAATAACGATATATCATGTACACTGCAATGTGCTCGTACTCGTATAAGCGGTTCTCGCCCTTCATAAATTTGATGAATGCGTTTGTGTTATCTGTATCCACTAATTTATCAATATTCTGCTCTAGCTCTTTCATCATAGACGGCCATGTTTCGTCAAGTGATTCCATACCACCGAAAAAGCGAATCAAAAATAATGCACTGCTTTTTAGTGTATTCGTGCTTGGCTTTGCTTTATAGTCTAATTTCGGAATAGATTCAGGATCGTCCCACTCCAAGATTGGAACTGTCAGAAGTAACATTTCATCTGCGTATGGCAGCTGCAAAAGCAGTCTCTTTAGGCGTGCACCGATATTTTTTTTACGGTTTTGTAGAATTGAAAAGATTGCTTTTCGTTCTTCAAGCATCTGCTCACATTCTTCGGATTCGTCGTCTAATAGGTCAAAATCATCTGTATGTTCATTCTCATCACTGTCATCTTGTTCTTCGCTTACAGATTGACAGACATCTTCCGTCTCATCCTCTGCCTCATGCCACATTTCTTCCGATAGTTCATCATCTTCATCCTGCGTAACTTCTTCCACAAAAGTAAGCGGCTTACTGTCAGAAAATAAAAGTCTCTCGGCCTCTTCACAGCATAGTCCAAGACCAACTTCCGTGTAATCGCCAAACCAGTTATAAAATCTCGGATGCTCACGGCAGATATCACAAAGCCTATCCTCTCCCAAATTGATAAAAATATCGCATAAGTTTTCTTTATTTAAAAATGGACAGCGATTGTCCTGTAATTTAAAGAAATATTCACCGGGTTCGCTTCCAATCTCACGGCGCAAACGATCTCCAAATGCACCCTTTTCGGTAAGATACCCTTCCGCTGTTGTCTCATCAACTTCGATTTCCCATCCGGCACAGCAGGTATCTGTACAGGCCGAACCAATACACTTAAATTGATCAAAAAATGATGGTTTATGGTATTTCATAATTTTCCCTTTCTTAAAAATGGTCCATACCTGTCAATCAGATACAGACCATTTCACTATATTATGCAACAGCACTCTTGGTTTGCCATCGTAACGTAGTGGCACCCCGAAGCGAATGTGCTTTACTGAGACACTCGTCTGCTGCGCAGCCGGGGACGTTGTAGCGGGCCCGTCGACAAAGTCACTTCGCCGAGTGGGTCCTTCGTTAGCCTTCCGGGCTACATTTACAGTGGTAAGTTCTCTACTGCCGCGCGCTCTACTGGCAGACACTCCTTATATCTCTGAATGAACGCATCAAATCCAGCTACATCTTCTGCATTTGGCTCCATGCGAACACCAGTCTCACCGTGGAATACTTCTTCTGAAAGGAACGCATCTAATGGCTGGTTTTCTTTCTTATTAAGCATGTAGGAAGCAAGCAGTGCAATTCCCCATGCTCCGCCTTCTCCTGCTGTCTCCATCAAGGATACAGGTGCATTGATTGCTGCTGCCATGATACGCTGTCCAACACCCTTTGTCTTGAACAGACCGCCATGACCGTAGATATTGTCAAGCTTTACGCCCTCTTCCTTAAACAGAATATCAAGACCTACCTTTAATGCGCCTAGAGAGGTGTACAGATGAGTTCTCATGAAGTTTGCAAGTGTAAACTTGCTGTCTGGTGTACGCACAAACAGCGGACGACCCTCTTCAAAACCTGTGATGCTTTCTCCTGAGAAATAGTTGTATGCCATCAGACCACCACAGTCAACATCGCCCTCAAGTGCCTTATTATACAATACCGAGAAGAGCTGATTCATGTCAACTGGAACACCAAGCGCCTGCTGAAACTCCTTAAAGATACCTACCCATGCATTCAGGTCAGAGGTACAATTATTGCAGTGAGCCATTGCTACAGGAAGACCATCTGGTGTTGTTACCATATCGATCTCCTCGTGAACCTTCTTTAATGTCTCGTTCTCGTCCATGACAACCATTGCAAATACGGATGTTCCTGCTGATACATTTCCTGTATGTACAGTTACACTGTTTGTTGCTACCATACCAGTTCCAGCATCACCTTCCGGCGGACACATTGGAATACCAGCTTCAAGCTCGCCGCTTGGATCTAAGAGCTTTGCACCCTCCTCGGTCAGATTTCCGGCCGGCTCACCTGCTACAAGTACCTGCGGTAAAATGTCACGCAGCTTCCAGGAATATCCCTTCGGTGCAATGAGCTTATCAAAGGTTTCTACCATGTTCTGATCGTAATCCTTTGTCTTACTGTCAATCGGGAACATACCTGATGCCTCACCAACACCAAGCACTCTCTTTCCAGTCAGCTTCCAGTGAACATAACCTGCCAGTGTAGACAGATAGTCAATGCGCGGCAGATGCTCCTCACCATTTAAAATTGCCTGATACAGATGAGCAATGCTCCAACGCTGCGGAATATTAAATGAAAATGCAGCTGTCAGCTCCTTTGCTGCCTGCTCAGTAATTGTATTTCTCCAGGTACGGAACGGAACCATCAGTGTTCCTTCCTTATCAAATACCATGTAGCCGTGCATCATTGCTGAAAATCCGATTGCACCAATTTTTTTCAGACTAGCACCGCACTGTGCCTTAACATCTGCTGCCAGCTTTGCGTATGCATCCTGCAATCCGCCCCAGATATCCTCAAGAGTATACGTCCAGATTCCGTTCTCCAGACGATTTTCCCAGTCATGTGCTCCCTGTGCAATTGGGGCATTCTCCTCATTTGTCAGCACTGCCTTAATTCTTGTTGAGCCAAACTCAATACCAAGAATGGTCTTTCCAGCCTCTACGGCCTCTCTCATTTTTACCGAATCCATAATAGACCTCATTTCTGCGCTTAGTACGCTTTTCAGAAAGTACAGCTTTCTGTTTTTTCAAGATTTTTACTGCTTGTTAAGTATACCATACCGCCGACAGAAATACAACTTTGACTTTTACTTGCGAAGGCTTTTCGCAGACTCCGTGTTACTGTTCATGCGTCATGTAACGAAAGCCCTTCGGGCTCTGCTGCAATATTGGCTTATCCATGAACAGTAACAAATCGTGGGGTTTCCTGCCCGATTTTTGTAAAACACTTGCATGTTTCCATACTTATAAGATAAAATATCAACAGAAGGGAGATTTATTTTTATGACTGGCACATTTACAGTGGAACAGCTGCGTCCAATCAAGGATGGAATGACTATCTCACGCGATGCAAAGATGGGACAGACAACTGCGGTTACATTCTTTTCTCTTGGCAAGGATACGTCCATCAGTCAGGAGCGCTATGATGTAACATCCATTTACATTGGTGCAAAAGGAACTGCTGATTTTCTTATTGGAGATCAGGCAAAAAAGGAGCCGGTATCAGGCGGTGACTGTCTTATCGTTCCTGGCGGCACCCTCTGCGGAGTGGAAACTGCTACCGGAACCGTTTATACAGAAATTATTATTAAAAAGGAGACAACTATGAACAGTATTGTAAAATCTGGAGAAGTAATGAAGCTGAAGGACTTAATCTCTTATGAAGAGGGAAGTATTGCAAATCTTGACGTTGTTAGCAACGGCACCATGAAGTTTGTGCTGATGGCATTCGACGAGGGAACTGGCCTGACACCACATCGTGCACCCGGCAACGCAATTATCTTCGCACTCGAAGGAAAGGCTACCATCGGTTATGAGGGCAAGGATTACACGCTGTCCGCAGGTGAGAATTTCCGTTTTGATAAGAACGGTCTGCACAGCGTTACCGCTCAGGGCAAGTTTAAGATGGCTCTGCTGCTCGTACTGGAATAATTGTTTTTATCGTCTACGGTATAAAAAAACCTCCCGGAAGAAATTTTCTTCCGAGAGGTTTTTTGCTGTCAAATCTACTTATATCTCTATCCTTTTATGTAGCGCTTCAACTGATCATAAAAATTTTCTCTTGTTCCTGCCATAACTACAACTACCAGTTCTTCCCCAACTCGTTCAATCGTATATGCCAATTCATAATTTGTCTTATTATAATAAATGTCATATCCATAAAATCCACTCAGATCGCCGGTTTTCGCCTCTCCTATTGTATAGTCATTGCAGATTTTATCAATTGCTTCCCGATACAACGTTTTTAATTTTTTATCCTTCAGCTTTTTGATATATTTTGCTGCTGGAGGTTCAAATCGTACTGACAGCATTACTCATCCTCCGATCCGAAAACATCTTCATACGTTTCAAATGGCGCATTTCCATTTGCGATTTCTTCCGCATTATGAAGCATAGCTTCCGCAGCTGGCCTAATTTGAGCTTGACGTTCTTTAAATTTAGAGAGTAACGCTTCCCCCGATAGTCCCTCATCAATTAACTCTGCAAGAATCTGTTCTGCAAATTCACCACCAGAAACAGTTTTCACCGGACGAATTATAAGTTCATTCCCATGAACAATACATTCTGCTTCGTTTCCAAATCCTAATGTCTGATAAAATTTTTGTGGAATTGTAATCTGTCTCTTTGAAGATATACTAAGAACTTTTCTATCCACTTTTCTACTTCCTCTTTCCAATACAGCTGTAGGCATATGTTACCTCCTTACTATTCTATACAAAAATATGGCTATCTATTCCTTTTTGCTTGGTTTCTTTGTTTCTTGATTATTATTATACCTATTTTTTTTGCAAAGTCAAGAAGAACGCCTCTTAAAAGATATACTCTTCCGAGAGACGTTCTTTCTTAGTGAAACCCTAGGTGAATGTGCTTTATGAGACGGACGTTTTTGCGAAGGGCGTCCCGTGAACCCAAAAAGTCACTTCACCGAATGCCCCTTCGGAAAACTTCCGGGTAGATACAATAGCTGCTAGCGTGTATAGCCCTTATATATCCATGTTAGTATCAAGTATTCCAAAAACATTATCGCATATATCCCTGATAATTTCCATAATGTACCGCATATAAGCACTCCAACACTTGTTGCAATCGTTCCGGCTGCAACACAATAAAAAACTAATTTCTCATATCCAATTCCTTGAAGGTAACTCATGTAAATTTGATACGGAACTTTAATCAACTGTATTGCAAATAAAAATATTAATAATTTTTTCGCTTGCTGTATTATATTCGTATCTGAAATAATACATCTTAGCATTTGCTCCTTCCCTATCCAACAACAAATACATACTATCCCTATTACGAGGAACGCCATGCCTGCGCCAGTTTTTAAATATTCTTTTGCCTCATCTTTATTTCCTGATGCTCTTTTTTGCAGCGCATAGGTTTGAGCTGCTATTGCATACGCATAAACAGGAAGTCCAACAATACCGCCCACAGTTCCTAAAAGACTGTATACAGCCATTTTATCTGTTCCCATTCGCGATACTATCCCAGATACTACAAAAACCAAAATCGTATTTTCTAAAAATTCTTGCCCCCAAAAAGATGGATACAACCGAAACATTTGCTTTATTGTATTTTTTTCAATCATTCTTTTCGCTATCACCGGCGAATGTTTCCGCCAATATGGAATTTGATATATGAAAAGGCCAACAAATAAGCCAATTACACTTCCCCACGCTGCGCCAGCTGTTCCAAGTTGTGGCAATCCAAAGCAACCAAATACCAGAGAATAATCAAAAAATAAATTAACTATCGTAGAAACAATTGTACTATACAGTGTGATTTTTGTATTGAAACAATTTCGATAATATGCAGAATATTGAAAAATAAGCATATTTTGAACTACTGTAAATGCCGCTGGATAAAAATAAGAAAGCATTTCTATCAAATCATTCCCTGTAATTCCATACACTTGTCGAAAAAATAATTTTCCGCCAAGACAACCTATAATAAAGAACAGAAAACCAATTAGCAATGTCAGCATTTTATTAATAGCAAATACGCTTTCAAAGCCAGCTTCATCCTTTTTTCCTTTTCTTTCAGCCGCGATAATATTGAATACAGTTGACATTATACCAAACGCTCCTGTAACTGCATAAATCATAGACGACGCAATCCCTACCAATGCAAAACTCTGACTAGAATAATGTCCTACAATCGCTTGATCAAGGATCTCAAATATGCTGTTCAATAAATAATTTAATAGAATCGGATAAACCAGTCTATTGATATCTTTTACTTTATATTTCAAATTTCTTTTCTCCTTCTATATAGTTACGAATCAATGTATATTAAAGGAGAATATGTGATTCAGCCTATTCTCCCAATAGGCTGAAAGCATACGCATAGCTCATAAAAATCCCTCTTTCCAAATTATACTAATATCGCCGACAAACGCTTCACCGAGTGGCCCCTTCAAAAAACTTCCGGGGAACCACTCTCGCCTTTCAAAAAACCTCCGAGTAGCCACTTCCTTCGTAAAACTACCGGGTAGTCACCGTCGATGCCAGCGCTGGCAGCACATACTTCCACTCCATATCGCTTGCCAGATAAAACTTTGTATAGCACGGCTGGTTGTAGCAGTTATTCTGCCATGCCACGCCGACGCGGTACTGAATGTCATGAAGAAGCGTAAACAATTTATGTGCTGACAGATCTGTGTTTGTGTAGATACGCACTGCACTGCTGTCTTCGAGGCGAAGAATAATCTCGTCACGATAATCGCCGAAAATATCAGCGACAAGACAAGGATTTCCCTTTGTGCCGTTGTTTGTAAGCGTTCCCTGTGGGTCAAGCATAATGCCATGTGTGTTATCGTTAATAATACCAGTCTGCTTTTTGCGTTCCATATAGTCAACACCGTCAATGATCTGCGTTGTCATATCAGAAGCCCAGTGGATATTCGCATTTGTTCCAAGACGCTTTACATCAAGTTTGTTTCCATTGCAGTCAAATGTGTCCTTTACCCACACCTGAAGACCACGCACACCCGGTACGACATCTCCTATCATGCAGCGTCCAAGATCTTCTTCTGCATATTCACCAAAGAATACCTTTCCAGTAAGTGCATCGCGAAGCGCAAATCCATACGGTGCTGCCTTTGCCCCCTCGAACACATTAAAGATCTGGTAGCCCGGCAAATCCGGATTAATTCTTGCGACATGCATTGCATCACCGTGACCAAGCTTTGCAAGACGTCCATCTGGCAGATGATCGTAGCTTGAATATAAAAGACTGCCATCATGGTCAATCACAGCTGCACCATAGATAATCTCTTGGCAGCCGTCACCATCCACATCTGCTACTGAAAGGCTGTGATCTCCCTGTCCTGCAAACTTTCCATAAACAGGATCTAAACCTTCTTTTTCATGTGCATTATCATTAAATGGATTGCTCATTGGCACATGACCAGAATCTGCCATGAATCGTTTTGCAAAGTGACCATCCTTAAAATCATAAGCTGTCACAGTGCTTCTTGTGTAGTAGCCCCTGCATATGATCACAGATGGATGTTCACCGTCTAAATACGCAACACCAGATAAGAAACGATCTACACGGTTGCACGGTTCAATTCTTCTCATTGCATAGTCGCCCCACATCAAGCCGTCATCGCCTCTTGGCACTGGAAAATCAATTGTCTCAAGCTCTTTTCCATCACCGCCAAACATAGTCAGATATTCCGGACCATCATAGATAAAGCCCTCAAATGCTTCAAGATGATTCTTATCGCTTCTTGACGGCGCAAATTCATATATAAAGTAAGAAACAAGCTC
>ERZ791830.628-NODE-628-length-32170-cov-3.625253_pt1 | contig 32170 bp, 26 predicted proteins | sample MGYA00509945_ERZ791830 | MGnify/ENA primary metagenome ERZ791830 (study PRJEB30046, sample SAMN00792021) | human gut metagenome | study: EMG produced TPA metagenomics assembly of the A metagenome-wide association study of gut microbiota in type 2...
TTCGGATTTTCGAGTGGAGTCTTTCACCGGAGCAGTGAAGCCGGTTGAGCCTTGATCTTTTGGTTACTTTTCTATCAAGAGAAAAGTAACATTCAAACCTGACAAGAATTGAAATAACTGCTTTTCATAAACATATTATCAACAAATAATAAATATTAATTAATTCATTTTTAGTATGAAAACAACTAATTTCTGGTCGTTGAGCCTGTTGGCTGCAACGTTGATGGTGGGGGGATTGTCCTTCAACTCATGTAAAAAAGATGAAGTGGAACCGGTTCCCGAAGTAGTAGAAAACCCATTGGAAAAAGAAGCCTATTTTATTACCGGTAAGGTAACGGACGGAACGAATGCGTTGGCGGATGTTTCCGTATCTGCCGGAAAGGAATCGGCAAAAACGGATGCTTCAGGTGCTTACCAAATTGAGGTGGATAAGAAAGGTTCTTTTGAACTGAGCTTTGCCAAAGACGGATACATCACGATTAAAAATGAAGTGACAGTAGATAGCAAAGCAGAAAAAGGTGCCACCGTATTTTACTCGCAGATACTGACTAAGCAGGCTGAATCAGTCAAAGTAACTCCGGAGAAAGACGCTTTGCTGGTTGTTACGCAAAATACCGAAGCGTTTGTTCCTGCCGGCGCAGTGGAAAAAGAAACGGATATAGCAATCACGTCATTTGTTCCGGCTGCTGATAAAAAGCTGAAAGAGGTGGCCGATAAGGCGGTGTCGACTTCTACTCCGCAAACAACATCTTCTGCATTGGCGTTATCTAGCTTTGATTGCCAACCGGACGGTATCAAGTTTGAAAAGCCATTGGAAATAAGGGTAAAGGCGCTGGAAGCCGATAATGATGTTTATTTCACGGAAGTGAAACATTATGTGAACGGAACGGATAATGCAGAAGTTATTTATGATGATTCGGATAAATCTTATGTCTTGCAGTTGGATGGCTTTTCTGTACACGAGTTGAGAGTGGTTACAGATTTGTCGGCCGAACCGAATAGTGAAACTCTCTTGTCTGAAGAAGTGGACAACCTTGGAAAAACAACGGCTGTATCGAAAGACTTTTCCGTTAAGGCGAAAGAAGGTTGGAAAGTCGTATCTAAAAGTAAAGGAGTGACGGGCGATGTTGAAGCAATGCTGATGGCTGCTTTAAGGAATGTTTTGGCTAGTGAAGGTGTTTCCGAAATCGCAATGTCAAAGAGTATGGCGGTAAGTGGCGACATGAAGATGACTGTCACTTATAAGCAGGCGGTAATAAGATATACGATTCGTGTTAAGACTAACCGTGGCGTGGAAAGTATTGTTGTCGAACAGTATGGAGCGGTATCGCAGAACATCGAGAAAGAGCAGGGAAACATGAAACCTGAGCATAATTAATATTGTAAGTAACTATGTTTAAGAAGTATGTGGCCTATCTGGTCGTGTGTATGGCGGTATTTTTTACCGCCTGCACATCGACTAAAAAAATTATCTATTTGCAGGATGTCGTTCCGTTGAAACAACAGGAGATCGAACAAAAGTATGAGGTGATTATCCATGGTGACGACTTGCTGGCTATTATGGTAAACAGTCGTGACCCGGAACTGGCATTGCCTTTCAATATGCCGATGGTAAGTTATCAGTTGGGTTCTAACACTGGCGGACAGCAACGTGTTTTAGGGTATCTGGTGGATACGAACGGAAACATCGACTTTCCCATCCTGGGAGAAATCCATGTGGAAGGCCTGACCCGGATGCAGTTGACCGAACTGATCAAAAACAAGCTGATCGAAGGCGATTTGATTAAGGACCCGATTGTGACGGTACAGTTCCTGAACTTCAAGATTTCCGTGATGGGCGAAGTTGGCCGTCCGGGTAGCTTTACTATCTCCGGCGACCGTATCACATTGTTGGAGGCTTTGAGTATGGCAGGTGATTTGACTATTTACGGACGTCGTGACCGGGTAGGGGTGATTCGCGAAAATAACGGAAAACGTACAATCCTGTTCCATGACTTGCGTTCGGCAGATATTTTTAATTCTCCCTGTTATTACCTGCAACAGAACGATATTGTCTATGTGGAACCGAATAAAGCGAAATCGGGTCAGAGCAGCATCAACCAGAATAATTCGATCGGAGTCTGGGTTTCTGTTATCTCCTTGCTGACTACGATTGCGGTATTAATCTTTAAATAATCGGATTACAAATGAATTCTGAACAAGAAACAATCAACTTGCGAAGAGAAGAAAACGAACTGAACCTGAGTGACCTTTTCCATATTGTGTTGGCCAACTGGTATTGGTTCGTTTTGTCTGTCCTGGTTTGTGCCGGAGTCGCTGTTCTGTATCTGAAATGGGCTCCTAAAGTCTATACACGTACGGCATCGGTACTGATAAAAGACAATAGCAAGGGAGGAGGACTTAGTGAGTCGGCAGCTTTCGAAGAGCTGAATATGTTTAATGTAAAAAGCAATGTGGACAACGAAGTGTTGGTCTTCAAGTCGAAGCGTCTGATGTCGGTAGTGGCTGAACGGTTGAACCTGGATATCAGCTATACGATAAAGGACGGGTTACGGACGGAAGAGTTGTATACGCAATCGCCGATAGCCCTACGGTTTCCGGAAGTGGAGGCTTCGCAATCTTTTTCCTTGGTAGCGACACCTTTGTCGGCCGGAGAGATTTTGTTGTCCGGTTTCTCGACGAATGAGGCTAAGAGCTTGAAAGTGGCATTGAACGATACAGTCTCTACTCCGGTGGGTAAACTGGTGGTGACCCCTACGTTGTATTATGCGGATAAATATTTCGGGAAGGCGGTAACTATAAGTAAGCGGAACAGGGAGGAGATCGCTTTGACTTATAGCAATTCCCTTCAGGTGGCGTTGGCCAGTAAGACGGCGACGATTATCAACCTGACGTTGCAGGACGTATCCATACCGCGTGCCGAAGATGTTCTGAATATGTTGATTGCCGTGTACAACGAAGACGCGATAAACGATAAGAACCAGGTAACGGTGAACACCTCTAACTTTATTAATGACCGTTTGATCATTATTGAAGAGGAGTTGGGCAGTGTGGATGCCGATATCGAAACGTATAAACGGGAAAACCAGCTGACGGACATCAGTTCGGAAACGGGAATGTACCTTCAGGAGAGTAGCCAGTATAGCAAAGAAGGACTTGGACTGGAGAATCAGGTGACTTTGGCGAAATATATACGCGATTACCTGACGGACCCTCATAAGAGTTCGGACCTGATACCGGCCAACACCGGGATTGCCGATGTGAATATAGAAGGGCAAATTAGCGAATACAACAACTTGTTGCTGAAACGTGATAAACTGATTGGTAATAGCAGTAACAAGAACCCGGTGGTGATGGACCTGAATAATTCGCTTAGTGCGATGAAGCAGACGATTATCCGGGCTATCGACAACCTGATTGTCGGTCTGAATATCAAGATAAAGAATATCAGAGAACGGGAAGCCCAGACCAGCCGCCGTATTTCGGCTGTGCCGACACAACAGAAATATGTGTTGTCTGTCGAACGTCAGCAGAAGATCAAGGAAGAGTTGTATCTCTACTTGTTGAATAAGCGGGAAGAGAATGCTTTGTCGCAGGCGATTACCGAAAGTAATGCCCGTGTGATCGATGCAGCGCAGGGAAGCCGGAGTCCGGTGGCACCGAAATCGATGATGATCTTATTGGCAGCAGTAGTGCTGGGATTAGCTATTCCGGCAGGTATCATCTGGTTGCAGATGGTCATGAATACGACTGTGCGTACACGTAAGGATGTGGAAGATGCCGTATCGATCCCGTTCCTGGGAGAGATTCCTTTGCGTGACAAGAAGAATAAAGATGAAATAGTCGTGCGTGAAAATGGGCGCGACAGTATTTCGGAGGCGTTCCGTATTGTCCGTACGAATATGGATTTCATGCGTGTGAAAGCGAAGGATATGAAAGTGGTGATGTTTACTTCTTTCAATCCGAATGCAGGAAAGACATTTGTATCGATGAATCTGGCCATGAGTTTTGCCCTGACTCGAAAAAAAGTGATACTGGTCGATCTTGATATTCGTAAGGGTACCCTTAGCGGCCATGTTAGTGGTTCCACTAACATGGGAATAACAAACTATTTATCTGGAAAAGTGGATGATATCAACTCTATCATAAAAAAAGAGGAACTTGCCACAAACCTGGATATTATCCATACCGGCCCTGTGCCTCCCAATCCTTCCGAGCTTTTATTGAGCGACCGTTTGGAAGCTTTGATCGAGGAGTTGAAGAAACGGTATGATTATATCATTCTGGATAATGTGCCTGCCGGCTTGGTGGCCGATGCAGCGATTGTAAACCGTGTAGCCGACTTGACCATTTATATCCTGCGTGCCGGGTTGATGGACCGCCGGCAGTTACCTGAACTGGAAAAGCTATACAGGCAGGGTAAATTCAGGAATATGAGTCTGGTGCTGAATGGTGTCCGCTATAATCGTTCGGGTTATGGTTATGGTTACGGCTATGGCTATGGATACGGTTACGGTTATGGTTATGGCTACGGGAACGAAAAGAAAAAATAAAAACTATTTTCCAATATGCTGACCTGGTTTAGCTCAAAGAAAAACATAATCCGTACCACATTGCTTGAAGGAATGACAGATGTGCATGCGCATCTGCTTCCTAATGTGGACGGTGGATCGGAGTCGTTGATGGACTCGATCGCTGCATTAGAGAGAATGAAGGAAGCCGGTGTGAAACGGATATTTCTGACTCCTCATATTATGGCGGAGTTTCCTAATAATACACCGGAACTCCTGTGTGCAAAGTATGCTATTTTGAAGGAATGTTGTCCTCCGGAAATAGAGTTACATCTGGCTGCCGAGTATATGCTGGACGATAGTTTTGAGGCATATATGAAGGGAATGTTATTTACACTTCCCGGCAGGCAAGTCTTGGTTGAGACTTCCTGTTTGTCGGCTCACGACAAATTTCTGACAATCCTGTTTGACCTGGCATTGGATGGCTATATGCCTGTTATCGCTCATCCGGAGCGATATGGGTATATGAAACAGGAGGACTATTCTTATTTGAAAAGTAAAGGGTATAGATTTCAACTGAACCTGTTTTCTTTAGCCGGCTTACAGGGTAAACAGGTCCGGCAGGTCGCGGAGCATTTGCTCCGTGAAGGGTATTATGATTATGTCGGTACCGATTTTCATAAACTAAGTGAGTATGAGAAAGGGTTGAGGACTTTACGCTTGTCTGGGGAACAGGTCCGGTTGATACGCAAATTATTAGATAACAATGAAATGCTTTTGAAATAACAGATTAAACATAACAAACAATTAAAAATCGTAAAAGATATGATGAACAAAAGAGAGTTGATATACTCCATTGCAGAACAGACAGGGTACACGCAAAGTGCTGTACGAAAGGTATTGAATACATTTATCGATACTGTATTTAATGAAGTAAAATCAGAGAACAAGGTAAGGATAGGAGGGCTTGGTGTTTTTTCTCCCGTGCTCCAGAAGTCCCGCCCTGTTCGTAATCCGCAAACAATGGAACCAATTTTGCTTGCTCCGAGAACAACCATAAAATTCCGGACAGCAGACGATTTGGTCCGTAAACTGAATAATCAGGAAAAATAGCGGTATAGGTTTTATTCGTGTTCAATATTTAACTCTGTATTTCCCGGTTTCAACTAAAAATAATACCGGGAAATACGGAGTTTTTTATGAAATATTCATAAGGTTATAAAGCAATGACTAAAAAAAACGATCGTTTTTTTTAGTCATTTATTTTGTGCAAATATATTTTATATTAAATGAAAAACAAAGCATTTTTAATCTTTTTATTTCGCTGTATTACAGATAGATAAATGTGGTTTTTCAAGAAGTTGCAATAATCATCATATATTGAATTTTACTCTCGAAATAGTGACTAGAAAAAACGATCCTTTATTCTAGTCATTATTTTTTTGTGAAAATGTAAAAAGTGGAGAATATATGGTGTTAATTATTTACGATGATATTTGTTATGCAAGAAAAAAGAAATTATAAAGTTGCTTTTTGTAACATTATGAATTATTGCAATAAAGGTATTTTATTGTTTTATAAGCCTAAGTGCCTTTTGTTTATTGTTTTGATTATTAGTGTATTGCAAAAAATGAATTGTCAGAATATAGCAGTGAAAAGTAATGTTCTCTATGATTTGACGTCATCTTTGAATATCGGTGGGGAGATAAAATGTAATGATACCTATTCTATCAGTTCGATTATAAGTTATAATCCGTGGACTTTTGCTGATAACAGAAAGATGAAGCATCTTCTTATACAGCCGGAGCTCAGGAAATGGTTTGGCGATGTTTTTCAGGGAAGTTTTGTCGGTATACAGGCTCATTATGCTCGTTTTAATGTCGGAGGGATATTGTCCGATTATCGTTTTCAAGGAAATCTGGTTGGTGGCGGGGTTTCTTACGGATATCAATGGATGATAAGTCCGTTGTGGAATCTGGAGGCCAGCATTGCGTTTGGATATGCTTATTTGAGTTATGATAAGTACGGGCGGAAGGAGGGGGCATCTCTGATAGAAAAAGCGCATACTAATTATGTCGGTCCGACTCAGTTAGGTTTCTCTTTAATCTACTTTATACAATAAAAAAACGATAAATATGAAAATCAATTTGCTCGTGTTATTGGGCTTATTTTTTATTAGCAACTCCTTATCAGCAAAAAATATCGATGTGGAGATAAAATCGCAATCCTGTTTTGTGGAAGGGGATTCGTTAATGGTGTCGATAAAGTACATGGTCAATGCACATGATTTTGCATCGAATGAAGCCCTGACGCTTATTCCGGTTATTAAAGAAAACAGGCAGGAAAAAGAGTTGCCTCCCGTTTTGTTAAATGGTAAAAAAAGACATCGTACTTATGAACGGAACCGGGTTTTAAATAAGAGAAAAGGAATTAAAGGAGATGACTTTTTTCTTGTAAAGGAACTGTCGGAAAAAGAGCCTTGTGAAATTGTCTATACTACTTCTGTTATTGCGGAGAACTGGATGCGTAAACCTGAGTTGTTTTTGAAAATGAACCGGTTGACTCATTCTGGGGAGATTGTTAGGGAAGAGGTTCGTTTGACGAAATCCGGTTTGTCTCCGGATAGCGGGAAACCGCTTGTTGTGGAGGAAGCCGTATCTTCGTCGACAGTGTCCGGCCTGTCAGGATTAAAGGCTTCTTATATTTCTCCAGAGAGCGATGCAACGGATATACGTAATCAGAAAGAGCTGAATTTTAACCTGGAGGAAGCCCGTGTAGTGGCTGAAATGAACCCTCAGATGCTCTCTTTGCGTGAGCTGTATATGGTTGCATTAAGCTATAAAAATGAACCGGAACAGTTTTATAAGATAATCGAAACTAGTGTCAAGATTTATCCGGCTCATCCGGTAGCCAACCAGAATGCGGCAGCGGCAGCCATCGAACAGGGAAACTGGCAGGTTGCCGGACAATATCTGCAAATGGCACCTCATGAAACGTTGGCCTATAAGAACTGTAAGGGGGTATATGAGTTAATGACCGGAAATTTGTATGAGGGTATCCGTTTGCTGAAGTCTGCAAAAGCGGAAGGCTCGGAAGAGGCCGGCATGAATCTGACATTATTTTTTGAGAATAATAAACGTCATTGAGTTAGTCTGGAATATTATTTACTAAATACTTTTATCGTATGAAAAACAAACTTTTTGTAAAATCAGTATGGTTGTTATGCCTGGCTTTGGGGCTGGCCGGATGCATTAATGATGCAGATGTTTTGCCGGAAGATAATTCCGGTTTTGTGGATGGAGGAGAAGGAAATGTTCGTTTTGCTTTTGTTGTGCCCAACAGTTCTTCAACTAAAGCCGGAGATGCCGAAACTTCGGGTATTTATGAAACCGGAAATGCGAACGAATATAATGTGAAGTCGCTTAATGTCTACCTGTTTAATTCAGATACGAAGGCTTTATATAAAAAGATTCGGCTGGAAAATATAACACGTACGGCCGGTCCGCAATTACCGGAAAATAGCTCATCCGGAAATCAAAACGAACATGTTGTGAAATATACGGCCAACCGGGTGTTGATAGACCCGGGTACGTATGATATCTTTACGATTGCCAATGGAGATGTTACGGGTTCTTTCAGTACGGAAAATGAGTTTATAAACCTGGTGGATAGGTCTACTTATAAGGATGGTTTCGGAGTCTTGACCGAAGACGGCACATTGCAGATGACAAACCGTGCCGATAACAGCGGTTTGTATGATGGTACGGTCGATTCAAATCTGAAAGTGACAGTTCGTGAGATTTTACCGTCGGAGGAACCGGATATCGTGACTATCAATCTGGAACGTGTGATGGCTAAAGTTCTGGTCGGGCAGTCGAAAGAGGATTATAGCCTGGTTGATGGAAATGGAAAAGAGTATGTTTCCATCAGTCTGACCGGATTCCAGTATATCAATTTGAGCCGATGGTTCTATACGTTTCGTCATACGGCGGTGCTGACAGCAAATAATGCTCCTTCTTCCTATACTATTGCTAATGGAAATTTCGGAGAGATAAATGCGAATAACGGTTATGTGATCGACCCTTATTTCTTTTCGAAAACGGTAGACGGAGCGAAAGGGTTTGATAATCCGGATAGTTATTATGCTTATCCATTGACCTCTGTGGCTGAAAGCTGGCAGTCGGTTCCGGTTGATGCGTTCCACGGTTTTTATTGTCTGGAGAATTGCATGTTTAAAACGGCACAGTTGAATGCTTATTCGACCGGGGTACGGTTTAAGGCAAGCTTTGTTCCCGGTACGCTTTGGGGAGAGGGTAAAGAAGCAACTAGTGCAAGGCCTGATGTTATTTATTATGCGAACTATAAATTTTATAACAGTATTAAAGCGATGAAAGATGCCGGACTTAAACTGGATGGCATTACGGAAGATTCGACTGATGAAGAGCTGGCAAAGTTCTTTGTGAAACGTTACCGGAAAGATCCGGAAGGTAACAATTATTATTGCTATTATAATTATTGGATCAGACATCTGGATAATAACAAGGAAAACGAGATGGGAGTTATGGAGTTTGCGATAGTACGAAATAATATTTACCGTTTGTTGGTGACGAATATTTCCGGACTTGGTTCCGGTACACCGGAGATCGATCCGGAAAAACCTGATGAATACGAAGCTTATCTGAAAATGGATTTTAATGTTTTACCCTGGATCGTCCGGAATCAGGGTGGGGACGGAGGCGCAACCCTTAAATAAGTATATCTCGTTTTTCGGGAGAACGATTTGTTTCCCGTCAAAACAAACCCAAAAGTCCCGGATATCCGGGACTTTTTTTGTATGAGTTTTTGTGTAATTATCAGAACCACTTGATCTTTCTGAAAATAAAGAATGCCAAAGCGGATAAGGTGATCGATAAAAGTACGATCGCAATAAGTCCGTGGGGAGCGTCTTCAATATAATTGACCACATTCATTCCGTAGAAGCTGGCAATCAGCGTTGGTACCATCAGAATAATAGAGATGGAGGTCATGCGCTTCATGATGGTATTCACGTTGTTGGAGATGATGGAGGCGAAAGCATCCATCGTTCCGGTAAGGATATCGCTGTAAATGTTCACCGTGAGGTGTGCCTGTTTTAACTCTGTTTCGACATCTTCCAGCAGTTCCGCATCCATATACATCGGTTCCTGGAAAATGCTTTGCAGCTTCGAGAGCATCACTTCGTTTCCACGGATAGAAGTGTTGAAGTAAACCATACTTTTCTCCAGTTTCATCAACCGCAGGAGGTCTTCGTTACGGATACTCTTTTCCAGGGCTTTTTCGGCACGTGCCACTTCGTTGTTAATCTGCTTCAGATATTTCAGGAACCAGACGGCTGATGAGTGGATCAGGCGCAGGATCAGGTCGTATTTATGACGTACCACAAGTTCTTTACGCCGGCTGTAACGGATGAAATCAGGCAATAACTCGGTTTTGTGATAACATACCGAGATAATAATCTCATTGTTGGTGATGATACCGATCGGAACGGTGGTGAAGGGAATGCCGCTTTCCTTGCTTTGTACCGGGATACGCAGGATAGTCAGCAGCCAGTTTCCTTCGTATTCGATACGCGGACGTTCGTCGGTATCGGCGATATCGCTCAGGAATGATTCGGGTACGTGAAATTGATTTAAAAGGTATTGGATGTCTTCGGGTGTAGGGCACTCTACATTTACCCAGCTGTTAGGAAGCCACTGGTCTTTCTCCACAAAACCGGCTTCACAATAAAGAAATGTTTTCATTATTGCCTCCTTTCGTTGTTAACACGAACAGAGGTAATAAGAAACCCCCGTCCGCTAATTTTTACTTGTTAATGTTTCTCGCGGAATACTGTCGTCCATAATTAGTTAATTACTTTTTACGGCTGCAAAGGTAAAAAAAAGGAATGAATACCAAATAAAAATCGTATTTTTGGTGTCCGAAAATTACAAAAGAGAATGGCAGAAGGAACTAAAAATACCGGGAGAGGAAACTCCGGAAGGGGAAAGCAAAAGCCTGTGGTCGTGTCTGATATGGGGCGTCTACAGCCACAGGCACGCGAGTTGGAAGAGGCCGTTTTAGGTGCCTTGATGCTTGAGAAGGATGCTTATTCGATCATTAGTGAGATATTGAAGCCGGAGTGCTTCTATGAAAAGTCGCACGAGATGATCTATGCAGCTATTGTGGATCTGGCAGCCAGCCAGCGTCCGGTCGATATGCTGACCGTGACGGAACAGCTGAGGAAACGCGGCGAATTGGATCAGGTGGGCGGACCGTTTTATATTTCGCAGCTCACCAGTAAAGTGGCCAGTAGTGCACATATCGAATATCATGCCCGTATCATCGCCCAGAAATATCTGGCAAGGGAGTTGATCTCTTTTACGGCCATGATACAGGGAAAGGCATTTGATGAGACGATCGATGTGGAAGACCTGATGCAGGAGGCCGAAGGTAAATTGTTTGAGATTTCGCAACGAAATGTAAAGAAAGACGTGACCCAGATCAATCCGGTTATCAAGGATGCGATGGATTTATTGCAGAAAGCGGCAAACCAAAAAGAAGGTCTGAGCGGTACGCGTACCGGTTTCGATGCGTTGGATAAGATCACTTCGGGGTGGCAAAATTCCGACTTGATCATTATCGCTGCCCGTCCTGCGATGGGTAAGACGGCGTTTGTACTTTCGATGGCGAAGAATATGGCGGTGAACCATAATGTGCCGGTTGCCTTGTTCTCGCTTGAAATGAGTAACGTTCAGTTGGTAAACCGTCTGATCGTGAATGTATGTGAGATACCGGGTGAGAAGATTAAAAGCGGACGCCTGGAAAGCTATGAGTGGGAGCAGCTAGACTTCAAGATTAAGGAATTGTATGATGCTCCGATTTATGTGGATGATACGCCGAGTCTTTCGGTGTTCGAGTTGCGTACAAAGGCACGCCGTCTGGTACGTGAACACGGGGTAAGATGTATTATCATCGACTACCTTCAGTTGATGAATGCGAGTGGTATGAGTTTCGGTAGCCGTGAGCAGGAGGTAAGTACCATCTCCCGTTCGTTGAAAGGGTTGGCGAAGGAACTGAATATCCCGATTATCGCACTTTCGCAGTTGAACCGTGGTGTGGAAAGCCGTCAGGGAGCTGAAGGAAAACGTCCGCAGTTGGCCGACCTTCGTGAATCCGGAGCGATTGAGCAGGATGCGGATATGGTTTGCTTTATCCACCGTCCCGAATATTATAAGATTACGGAAGATGAACGCGGTAACTCGCTGGTCGGTCTGGCGGAGATCATCATAGCCAAGCATCGTAACGGTGCGACAGGGGATGTGCGTCTGCGATTCAAGGGCGATTATGCGAAGTTCATGAATATTGATGAAGATGTGGCTGTCCGCGAGTTTTCATCGAATATGAACAGTGACGATTCGTTACCTCCGATACCGCCTGCCGGTGCAGATTTCCTGAACCAGGGCAGTAGTAACGAGGTCCCGTTCTAATTAACAACAATAAAATAATATGCGGCCTGTTCCCGGATTTGAAGGGGGACAGGCCGTATTTTTTTGTGAAAAAGCAAAAATAGAACATATTATGAAAAAAATGTAGATTGTGTAGTCTGATTGAAAATCGGAACTTTGTGACCGGTATAATAAATGAATTTTTTGCAGTTAATAATTAGTAGAGAATGAATAAAACACAAATCGTTAGAATGCTGGCAGAAAGGCTGGATATAACTTTGGTAGATAGTCGTATTTATCTGAATACGTTGTTGGATATTGTAGTTGAAGGGGTAATAACTGATGAAAAAGTGGCAATTCACGAGTTTGGCAAGATATTTATTTTACCTCAATCACGGAGACAGGTCCGGAATCCGAGAACGGGAGAGAAAGTGATGCTTACTCCCCGTAAAACAATCCGTTTAAAACCGTGTGAGGCTCTTATTGACAAGATCAATAAACCATGAAAATGAACGGAGTTCATACAGAACTCCATATTTTTCGGATTCAAAGGTATAAAATAATCTGATATGAACTAATTCCAGGCTTTATTTTATAAAGCGACCCTTGTTTTACCCTTTTTCTTTCTCTTTTGTGACTTTACAGGCCTGTTATTTATCCGGTATCTTTACAGGAAAAAATAATTCCAACCGATAGAGGTTATTCTTCCTCTATTCTTTTATCATCTTTCATTCTTCCTCAATAGGGGACCTTAAATTTCTGTTGTTTTTCAACAGAAATTTAAGGTCTATCTCTCTGAACCATAGTTCTGTATGGACTATGTATATATTGTCTTCTAAAGTGTAAATCGTTGTCAGTCAGTAGTTACGTGTAATTTATGTTCTACAATCGGACTCGTATGATTGGTTACTTTGAGGCAATAGTCAGCAGTAAATCCATAAAAAAGATACCGAACTTCTACTGAATAGGGGAAGATATGTTAAATATCAATGATATCAGTAAATGAAAAATAGTAAATCTTGATTCATATGGAAATGGTTAATCAATTTCGAACACTAATCGCTGGTCTGTTTAATAATAAACAGGAAAAAGAGGAAAGACAAGGAGACGGAGAAGTTGTGAAGCTCAAGCAAGAGAACGAAGAGTTGAAGCGGACCGTCGATACGCTGACCATCAAGAACCGTGAGATACAACAACTCATGGTACAGAAGATCAGGGAGACGGACGATTGGGGCCATGAGCATGAAGCCAAATACAAAGAAGCCATCCGGAGAGCGGAGGAATTGGAAAAACTCCATAACTCTTTCTTCGTTGAAGCGGTACATGAGATGCGTACGCCTCTCTCCCTGATATTGGGATACTTGGGACAGTTAGTGCAGAATCGTGAACTCGATGGTTTGGTTTCCACCCAGGTCCTTTCGGCCTATCGCAATACACTTGCTTTGCAGGATATGATGTATCAGTTGCAAGATATTCGCCATGGTGATGATGTCGCTAACCATATGCGAATAGCCCGCTATGATCTGGTGGATATAACGAAGCAGATATGCGACCTGTTTGTTGACTGGATTGCCATGAACAATATTGATTTTAAAATCAATACGCAGACACCTGTTTTATGGGTGTGGGTAGACCGCCGGAAGATGGAATATGCTTTGCGTACTATGTTATCCAATTCTTTGAAGAATACATTTATGTACGGGAAGATTACGATTGACATAGCAGTAGTTAAAGTCGACGGCAAGTCCTGTTGTTCCTTGAGTGTGCAGGATGACGGTCTTGATGCGCAGGACAGTGCCCGTATCGGTTTGAAGCAGATCGCAGATATGGCAGAATCGGTACATGCAAAATTTATTCAGGAGACGATGGAAGGACAGAGCGGGACTCGTTGCATGATCCTTATTCCGTTGGGAAAACGGTCTTTGATGGAATTGCCAGTCGAATTTGTGGAACCTGACAGTGACCTGGTAAATCTTAACGAACTTCAAAAGGAAGAGATTGCCGGATTCGTTCAGCTTATCCCCAAGAAGAAAGAGACCGGAAAGAAAATCCTGATCATTGACGACAGCGACCAGATCCGTTGGTTCCTGAAACTGGCTTTAGGAAAAGAATACCAGATATTCGAGGCTCGTAACGGTGAGGAAGGTGTTATGATGGCGAAAAAGGAACGTCCGGACGGTATTTTGTGTGATGTAATGATGCCTGTAAAGGATGGATTCACTACCTGCCGGGAAATAAAGACGAATCCGGCAACCAGCCAGACGGTCATTATCATGTTGACAGCCAAAGTAGAGAATGAAGATGTGATAGCTGGTATTGAAGCGGGGGCAGACGATTATATTACCAAGCCTTTCGACCTTGAAGTGTTGCGCAGTAAGTTGATCAGTCAGCTTAAACGCCGCGAGCAAATGAGGGCGTTCTATACCCAGTCGGCAACGGATACGGAAGAAGCGGTTGTTGCAGTACCTGCCCCGTTAAATGAGATTGAAGCGGCAGGAAATGTTTTTATGAATAAAATAGTAAAGATTATCGAGGAGCATTTGGATGATCCTTGTTTTGATGCAAAATTTTTGGCGGATGAAATGAGTATGAGTATTCCGACACTTTATCGTAGAGTAAAAGCGTTTTCAAATTGCAGCATCCTGGAACTGACGCGGAGTGTCCGTATCAAACATGCGGCTGAATTGATTTTACAGCAGCGATATTCTATTATAGAGGTCTGTGAAATGGTCGGATTCAACGATATGGCGACATTCCGCAAGCGTTTTACCGAACAATATGGAGTCAATCCATCTCAATATGGGCAACCAGTAAAGGCATAAGCGTGGTATTCATTAAAACAAATGTAAACAAACAGAGGAATTTTTATCATTTAAAAATTACCTCACATGAGTGATAAATATACCGACAAGTCCTAAAAACAAAGCTTTCTACATTTGCACTGTCAACAAGAGACAATGATACAAAAAGCTTAATAATCTGGATAGTCAAAAGAGAAATCTGAGAATAATAAGTATAGGGTAGTAAAATGATTTATCACTTTTAAAATATATAAAGTTATGAAACTTCAAAATTTAATTTACGCAACGATGGTTGCTTGCGCTTTCAGCGCTTGTTCTAATGATGACGATCCTAATATCCCGGATCCGGCACAGGAGTTGGATGCTACTGTAACGGTAGCGTTTAATTCGATCGGCTCTAATGGCTCTTCTTTGAAAAGTCAGACAAAATCTTCTACTAATGGGGAAGTCGGTAAAATTGGTATTGCTGTTTTTAATGATGGAGCAATGGAAAATATGGCTTCGGGTGCTTTGATCAATTACAAAGAAAGAGATGCGGATTCTGGTGTTGATACAACTGCTTGTATTGATGCAAAAGCAGGAGCTGTTAATGTTTTGGTTGTTGTGAATCCCCCAGCAAAAGTGTTCGAAGGAAAGACAAACATCGATGACTTTAAAAAGGCAATATCGAAAGCCGAATTAAGTTCTGCTCAACCTTTGATGGCTAGTGCTGTTAAAGGTTATAATTTGGTGAAAGGTAGAAATATCATTTCGTTAACTGATGAAGGATTTGCTGCTTATGATAAGCAATTTGAAGAAAACATCAAAGTATTCCGAAATGTCGCTAACATTGATTTGGAAAGTATCACGTTAAAACCACGTGCGGATTTTGCTACGGATGCCAAGTTAGTAGTAAGCAAAGCTTTTATTATGCATTATCGTAATGATGTAAAAGTTTTTGGTGCTGCTACTGCATGGTGTCCTGTTGTAAACGATACGGAAAGTGATGATAATATTGTTCCTAATTTAACAGGTGCTGAAGGCATTTATACTCACTCTTTCTCTCAGAATATTACAGGAACAAATGAAGTAAAAGTTAGTGCAGAAAATGGAGAGTTCTTTGTATATGATAATAGCTCTAGTTCTCGAATAGCTAATGTTAAGAATGCAACAGCTTTAGTTATTCAAGGAACTTATACTTATACAGCTAATAACGGTCAAACTGTAACATCAAAAGACGCTTACTGGACTGTATACATTAATAATAATGAAACAGCAAGTGAGGTTAAAAATGATAGTGGCTATACAAATTTAGCGCATTTCGGTGTCCTACGTAATGTGAAATATGCAATTAACGCAACTATTACAGGTCCTGGTAGTGATAATCCGGAAACTCCGACTGAAGCTGCATCAATAACATCAAATATTGAAATTGTACCTTGGGGCACGGTCACTCTTGATCCTAGCATCGACTAACAATCAATTATACTAGTTTATTAAGTTTAAATTTCCTTATTCGAAATTCTAACGAACCAATCCGGGGTAATTCCCGGGTTGGTTTCACTCTCAAAAAATATTCCGGTTTGACGATTTATAAAACAATATAATCTATGAATAGTAGGGTTTTATTTTACAATGTATTCCTGTTTCTCGCTTTGCTATCCTGTTCCCATGACGGGAATCCTGAGATAGACGAAACCGGAGATGCTACACTTTCATTACGCATCACGATTCCACAGATCGGAACCAGAGCCGCTGACTCCGGAATCGAAAGACTCTATGTGGCTATTTTCGGCACTTCCGGTGAGGATGCAGACAAATTGATCGTCTCCCGCGAAGTCACACAAACAAATACTGTTGAAGATATTACCCCGCTGAAAGCCGGGACTATCCGGATGCTGCTGGTCGCCAATGCACCCGAAGGTACTTTCGACGGTTTAACCACTTTGGACCAATTCCTGGCCCTTACCAAGACGATTGAAAACGAAGATACAGCCCCGACAATGAGTTCGGGAGTACAGACTTATACCTTGAAGCCTGGAAAAAATACGATCGGTTTGCAGAAGACGGGAGCCAATCAGATCTCTGCTTCACCGGTGACGATCTACCGCACGATTGCCCGTGTCTATCTGAACCAGTTGTTCCTGCGTCCACTGGAAGAATATAGCAACGGAGCCAGTTTTAAACTGGAATCCGTGTTTATGGCAAATGTCAAAAATTATTCCCGTTATATCAGTATGGAAGATTGGGGTGCTGTGGAAGTGACCGACCGCTCCCTTTCTGATTTCTTCCTTACAGGAGCAAATCCAGACGTTGAGGGCATTTATAAAGAAGGCTCTTCTAAACTGTCGGATAAGCTACTTACAACCTATAATTATGATTTCCGTACGGCTACTGACGAGACGGGCCTTATTGCTAACTGTGCAGCCAATACCTATACTGTTTTCGAAAATATGCAGGAAACGACTTGGCATACGCTGCTGATCCTTCACGGAACTTACCGTTATACCGACAAAAACGGGAACCCCCGCAACGTGGATACCTACTATCCCGTAATTGTAAACCGACAGCACGACCAGATATCCAATGTGACGGATCATCTGTATGTGCGCCGCAACGTGATCTACTCTATTGATGTCGTTATCAAAGGCCCCGGTTCCGATACTCCGTTTGACCCGTCCGATGATGCCACGCTGACAAGCATGATCGAAGTACAGGCATGGGGTGAGATTGTGGAGAATCCTTCAATTGATTAATACAGCTAAAATAAAACTGATATGAAACGAAGTAAAATATATCTGTTCCTTTTATCCGGTCTATTGCTGGCGGCTTGTTCGAAGGAGGATGAACCGTCACCGACACCGGGCGGCGAGGATGCTTTTGCCACTGTTTCCGTAGCGGTGGACGGCATTAACGGAACAAAAGCGACAAAAGCGGATGCAACGCAACCCGGTACTGATGCAGAAAATAAGATCAAAAATCTGACTGTTGTCTTCATTGATGAGAGTAAAAATGAAGTAATAGCCCACGGTTATCGGGAAATAGGAGAGGGCGAACAGAATACGACCGCCCGTGTCGGATTGAAAACCGGAACTTATAAAATGTTATTGCTGGCTAATACGAATAATATTTCTTCTTTCAAACCTTCCGACTATTATGATAAAATGATTGCCAGTCTGGAAAAGCAAGGTAGTGAAAACGGGTTTGTTATGAGTAACATTCCCGAAAATATAGAAATAAAAGCCGGAGAAAATGAGATAAAAGCAAAGGATGGTACGCCTGTAAAGATTAAACGTCTGGTCGGCCGTATCGACCTTTCAAAACTAACAGTCGATTTTAAATATAATGATGGCGAAAGTGAGGGTAGTAAAGATAAGGATCTGCAAGGCATAACAGGACTTAAATTCCATTTAAAAAGAATTTTCTTGGCAAATGTCCGTCCGGAATCTTATTTGTTCGAAACAAAAGGACATCTCATCGAAAAAGGGGGTGGTTCTTATTTGCGCGGTATCGAAGATGATAGTTATTATAACAATGATAATTCTGAAATAGCTAAAGAAAGTACTTATGCATCTTATTTGAGTGAGAATAAAGAACCTGACAATGTCATTGAAATAACGGAAGATGGATCCCTTGATAACGCTGCTTCTTTCTACGCAATGACAAATTCGGCAACGAAAGAGGTCGGCAGCTATCCTGTGATTCTTTATATCAAAGGTGATTTATACGATAGTGGAAATAAAAAGCCTGTCCTCTCTAACCGCTATTTCCGTATCAAACTGGCTAAAGGTGTTCAACGTAACACTCTTTATAAGATCGAAGCGACCATCCAGGGTAAAGGTTCACCCGAACCGGGAGACAATAAGGAGAATATAGACTTATCCGTTACCATCACCGTAAAGTCGTGGGAAGGAAAAACACTTGATGTGATCACTATAAATGAAGAAATCGAAATATAATATGAAACATATTAATCATACCTGTCGATGGTTGGCAGCCGCCGTCTGCGCTTCAACCCTATTGCTTTCCGGTTGTATCCAGGAGAATTTGCTAGCTTGTTATAAACTGACTTTAAAGGCGGAAAATGCGAAGGGCCATGACGTCACGGGAAGTGCCCTGTCAGATGCTTCCCTCTATGTTTTCGATGAAAATTATGAATACCTCCAGACCGTCCGTATGACGGAAGGACAAATACGCAATCGCGAAGAAATCAGACTGAATTATCCGGAAGATCGTAACCTACATGTGATAGCCTGGGGAAATCTGGCCGGACAAAACCAGACTGTTACGGAAAGCGAGTTGATTGAAGAACTGAAGATCAAACTCAAAAGCCGTGACGGTCTGGCTCAGAAACCCGACGACCTGTTCTACGGAAACCGCCTGGTGCAGACCAAAGCGGGAGGCAGTCTCTACAATAACGATACGATCGTGGTCCGTCCCAAACTTTCGGAAGTCAATATCGTGACACAAAATATCAAATATGCCTTGAGGAAATATGACTCGCCGACCGATGCCGATTGTAATTACTACGTGGACCGTACGTTGGATGCGTTCGATTACCGGGGGCAGTTGACCGGCGACAGTGTCTATTACCACCCTGAAGCCGACTGGGACAAGAACAAGGAATATTTCGCTCCCAACTATAGGATGTGTGCCGGCGAGAACCTGAACGTGCAACTGACAGCTGAAGGCAATACGTTGGCCGTTGCTACCCACGACGACGACGGCAAACCGTTGACCGCTCCCGAAGCCGCTGTGCTTTATGTCATCCTGCGTTTCGGTGAAGACGGCGCACTACTTTCCGTCCGCCAGGCAATCCGTCCCTGGGGTACGGTGGACGACCATATTGAATTTTAAATCAATCAACAATTAAATCAGTCCAGAAAGATGATCCGATATAAATTACTTTTATCCATAGTTGTTGCCATCATGTTGGCTTCTTGTTCGAAAGACGACGGGCCAGTCACACCGCCGGTCGAACAGGCCACGCTTTCCGTCGGGTTGCAATTGCGCAGCCAGGCGGGAAGTAAGGCAACAGGCAACGATCCGAATGCCTTACCCGGCGAGAGTGACATTCACAACCTGAGCGCATTTGTTTTTAACAGCGACGGTTCTGCATTGATCGGCTACGGACGTGCGGAGAATCCCGATCCCGATAAGTTGGTCATTACCGATATAGAGACTACTCCCGAGCGCGTTATGCTGGTTGTGCTGGCTAACCTTCCCGGAAATATAGATAGTTCGGTCGGTAACTATGCCGGTTTGCAGTCACGTCTGTCCGACCTTTCTTCACAGACGCAGGAATCATTGACTTTCAGCACACAGGTGGTCCGTACGGAACAAGCGTTGGTGAAAGGGGAGGACAATCTGATCGGTTATACAGCCGGAACGAACATTGATAATCTTTCCACCCCGCTGCTGCTCACCCGTATTGCCGCCCGTGTGGAAATGAATACGATCGAAACCCGTTTTGCCGGTTCCCTGCTGGAAGGGAAAACAGTGCGGATCGACCATATCGCCCTGGCAAATGTAAAAAGTAATTCATATTATTTCAGCGAAGGGGATTGGGGGAAAGTAGAAGTTCCTTCCGGACAGGCAAACCTGCTCTATGGGGCGGGTGTCACGGAAGCCGCTTCCCTTTTTGCCCCCGGTTCTCATCCGTCTGATTATCTCGGCAGCGATTTCAGCCAGACAATAACCGATAATACACCCAGTCTGACTCCGGTTTTCGAAACTTATGCCTTTGAGAACAGTTCGTCCGACACAGACCCAACATTGTTGGTCGTAAAGGCAACCCTGGTGGAAACGAACCAGACCCGCATCTTCACCTCGCCGATCAACCGCAATGGTGTGCTGAACGGTTACGACCACAACTTTGTGAAACGTAATTATATCTACCGTCTCCACGTCACCTTCACGGAAACGAGTTTCGACCCCGACGAGAATGACGATGCCTCACTCGACGTCCGTGTCGAAGTGGCGGGCTGGGGATATGTACATCAAACCGAAGAAGTTGAATAAAAAATGAACGATATGAAAACAATCAATATAACTCCCTTCCTGTTAGTATTAAGTCTCCTGGTATCCTGTTCGTCCGACGATGATAACGGTCCCGAAGTAATTGTGCCGCAGGACGCAACGTTGACACTGGCAGTCGCTCCGGGTTCGGTACTGACGAAAGCCAAAGCGGGGGAGCCGCAGGAGGGAGAAGCAAAGATCAATAACATGTATGCCGCCCTGTTCAAAGCCGACAATACGTTGCTGACTTCCGCTTATGTGGATTTCAGCGACCAGACCGGGGAAACTCCCGATACGATACGGATCAGCGCAAAAAGTGATACGCCATACACGTATGTCATCCTTGTCAATGTCGGGAACATCAACTGTTCAAGTATTAGTAATCTGATGGAAAAAACTTATAATCTGAAGGATATAAGCGTGAGCAACCAGCCGATGGGAAGTAAATTCCTGGAAATTAAAAGACTGGAACCAGGAACCAATTATTACGGGAAAGAAGAGATTTTCACGAATAGACCTGCTGAGTGTTCTTTCTACAGCACGAGTAATATCGAGGTTTACCGCACCGCCAGCCGTATCGACTTTGAAAAGATCAGCCTCAAATGGAGTGAGGCGGATGCCGGTGACCTGCTGCAAGAAGGTGCCCGTTTCCGCTTGAAACAGGTATATGTTGTGGATGCAAAAAGTACGACTTATCTGGCGGATCATAAGTCTGGTGAGAATAACTACTCGGTAGAAATAACGTCTGATCCGGCCTATTTGCATGGCAATCCGGAAAAAGAGGGTTATCTGGCATCCCTGAATTTATTTCCTCGGGAAGGGGACAACACTTCAGCGACTATTTCGTCGGATAGAGAATGGAATATTACGGAAAATCCGTTAAGATGTTACATCACCGAAAATACGGATAAAACAAATCCGACCATGTTGGTTTTGAAGGGTGACATACTTCATAAGGATACTGATACACCGATCCTGTCGGACCGTTATTATTTTGTCAAACTGTTGAACTTGACCGGAGCAGGTGATGACGACAAAGGAACTGTATATCCCGGTGTAATCCGCAATAAGGTAATCCGTATCAGCGCTACGATCACCGGAAAAGGCTCCGGCGATGAGGAGTATAAGGAGAATGCTTATGTTAAAGTAACCGTCACTCCCGAAAACTGGTCGGTCGAGACACAACATGAAGATGTAAACTGATAAAAAACTTTTGCAGTGCTGCAAACCTTCCATACACTCGTGTAACGGTTCTTGCAGCGCTGCAAAAGTTCCAAACACGACTGCGCGGACGTTTTGCAGTGCTACAAAAGGCAAAACACGGTTGCGCGGACAGTTTGCAGTACTGCAAAAGCCTCAAACAGGACTGTATGGACGCTGTGCAGCACTGCAAGATAAATAAATCATTAAAATCATAAATAACATGGAAATTAGCACAATCAGTGTCGGCCGTTTGAATAACGGGGCACATTACCTTTACAATGTCGATTTTTATAGCCGTATCGATGCCGATACGACAGTAAAAGGTAAACTTACGGAAGTTTTACCCGCTTATAAACAAGCCATCGACAATGAAGATCTCGCCTTGAAAATTTCGCAGAAAAGCCTGAACTCAGACAAGATAGACGAATATGATAAACAACGTGACACTCTTTTCATGGCGATAAAAGCGGTTGTGAAGGCACAAATGTCTGTTGCTGATCCGGAAGTTCACGATGCGGCTGTCAAGATCAACCAGTTGATCATTGATTACAAACTGAATGTAAGAGGCCAGTTGGATAAAGAGACCGGTCTGTTGATCAACATTATATACGACCTGGAAAATAAGTATGCGGCAGAAGTCCATAAACTTGGACTGGACATGTTCCTCACCCAGTTGAAGGATTCAAATCTCAGTGTCCGCAATTATACCGACAGCCGTAATAAAGAATTGCTCGATAAGCCTGATTATAAATTGGCAGAAGCCCGTAAGGCGACCGATGCGGCTTACCAGAAAGTAGTCAGAATGATCAATGCGCATGCCGTATTGGAAGGGGAGGCCCTTTACAAAAATCTGATCATGTTGCAGAACCAGGAAATAGTACATTATAAACAGCAAGTTCTGAAACAATCTGTCCCTCCGTCGACCGGAGGTCCGGTACGCCCAACCGAACCAGACACTCCTACCGATCCGGAAACTCCGGGAGGCGGAGGCGACCGTCCGGAAATTGAATAGATATTGAATAAATAGTTAGTGTTGTATTTTTGAGAAGAAAAGGGGAACGCAGGTCATCAGCCGGTCGTTTCCCTTTTTTCTGTAATAAATGCCACCTTTAGGAAGGTATTCATAAAAAACATCGCTTTTCTCAGTTACCAAGGCATTTTTATCATTCTTGTGAGAATAATTTTTTGTTGACTTTTTTCGATCGTTTATTTTCGCTTAACCGCCCTGTTTTGCAGGGTGAATTTATCGTTTTCATAGGGTGTTTTTATCAAAATCAAGGCTTTAAAAAATACCGTACCACCCTGTAATATTTGCCTATCGTCCACTATTTGCCGTCGCCGTACATTTGCATTGTAATCGTAAGGGTAAAATTTTAATTCGATAAAAAACATTCATTTCTATGAACGCAAAAAATATCATCTCAGCAATTTTAATGGTTCTGTCATTCGCAGCCTGTTCTTCTGATATCGAAGGTCTCGATGACAACATGACAAACACAGGCGCAAACAACGGCGAAACTTCTATATCTGTACGCATGGTGACGGAAGGGGTTAGCACGAAAGCAGGTACAACGATTGACCTAACAACAGAAGAAGCTGCTATCAAAAATTATGTAATTGCAGTATTCGAGGAGAAGTCTGGCGAACGTGTCGGTTATGCTTCCGGAACAGCTAATGGAAGTTATCTGGTAACTCCGATAGTTAAAGGTATTGATGCAAAAGCAGGAATCGTCAAAGTGATTGTTGTAGCAAATATAGATGACATAAACGATTTTAATAATCTCTACACTTATGAAGAGTTTTCTACCAAGACAGTAGGACACCTGAATAACTGGACAAAAGTCGGAATAGAAGATAATGTGACACTTTCTAAAACAGATAATGAACTGAATATTGAATTAAAACAACTGACAGCTCGCGTAAATGTTACATTGAATGAACCAACAGTTACCGGAGGAAATAACGTTACAGTGACCTTTAGGGCATACCACTATACTGCCAGTATTGCTGAAAGTTCAAAGATAGTATATGTTCCTCAAACTGCTGATACAAGAGATATATTGTTGGATACAAATGGTGAAACTTCTTTCTCCTATATCACTTATTCTGTGGCAAGTCCCAAACTGGAAGTATATGCTGAATTAGAAATAATTGCGGATGGAATAGTGAAGAAAACGATTGAAAAAGAAATCCCGGTTTCTTTCATATCTAAAGATAATGGAAAGCTGGATGCTCTGATTGCCGGAAAATCTTATGATCAGCAAGTTTATGTAAACGTAACTATTAGTCAGAATTTTGATGTTGATTTTAGTTATGAAATTGCTGATATTACAGATAACGAAAACCAGGATATTACATTCAATTAATCATAAACACCTCCCGAAATGATGATCTTAGTATTCACAGAAAAATAAATAAACAATATGATGATACACTCTAATAAAAATTTAATCTGTTTATTGATCTGTTTCTTTACATGTGTTGCATGTACGAACGAAACGTTGGTTGGTCCGGCAGTGGTAGAAGATGTACCGGTAACTGCCACACTCTCTTTCCAAACAACCAATCCTGTCAAGATCGAGACCCGTGCTACGGATATTAGCACGGATAATAAGGTCAGTTCGCTTGCGATCTTTATCTTTAAGCAAAATGGAGATAAGGTAGGGGATACTTATATTTGTACTCAGGATGAATTGAAGAGTGGAAATATCAAAATACATACAACCTCCGGTACACGCTATATCTACGCCATAGCAAATTATGAAAACTCTCTGTTTGACTTGACGAGTACTTTGAATACCATCTCTACTTTCAGTAAATTGAAACAACTGAATACAAAGTTACTGCAAGAAAGCATATCTGTTCTCGACGGAGAATTTCTGATGAGTGGCTGCGTAGTTCCTGAAGGTAAGACTTACGATTATAAGGTCGACCAGAGTTGTTCGATCAGCACGAATGGAACAGTCAACGGTAAGATACAGCTCAGACATGTGATGGCTGCTGTCAATTTTAAAGTAAAGTGTACAAACAGCGAGGCTACTTTTACTCCAACCAGTTGGCAGGTTAAGAAACTTTCCCTTTGTACGAATGTTTTCGAACAGAAAAATGATTATCAAACCGATGATGCTGCAGATTATTTCAACTCTAAAGCTAATGCCGATTTCACGAAAGATGGGGAAGGTTTTGATACTTTTTCTTTCCTGATGATGGAAAACCGAAAGAAAATGAAATCCAGCGGCATTCCTGTAGATAGTTACGATAAAAGAGAAAAGACAAACGATGAAGCGGAAAAGTTTGTAGTGGCCAACGACAATTCTACTTACCTTGTTTTGCACGGTACGTATGAAGGTATGACTACACAAACCGTTAATCAGGTGAAAGGTGAAAAATATGTGAAAGCACAGGTTACCTATTATATTCATCTGGGCGTTTGGAAAGAAAAGGAAAAAACAGATTATACGAATTTCGATATTTTCCGGAATAACCGTTACACTTATACTGTCAGTGTAGCAGGAGTAGATAATCTGATTGTCGAAGTTGAGACAGATAATGAGACATGGGGAGGTGACGGCAATATGTTTCTCTCATCTCAAAATATACGGACCTTTGATGCTCACTTTGAAACGACAGTTATCTCTTTCTCTAAACAACAAATATTGGATTTAATTAAGGCATATGGAATAACACCTGATGGAGGAGATGAAGCCAAAGAAGTTTTCAAAGAAAATTTTGTAATACAAGCCGCTACTCCCAAAAATGGTTTTGTGTCGAATACTTCTGATATTAACTGGGTTAAATACAGAAGAAATCAGAAAGGGGTAACGACTTTTGCTAAATATAAAGATGTCTCGGATCAAGCCTATAGAGACCCTCTGGATGCGGATGGTTTTAAAGAAGATTTGTTTGAGGCGGCTTCAGATAATGAGTATCAAGATAACGATTCTATACGTTATACCTGCTTTATTGATGAATATTACTATGGAGATGAGAATGGTAACTATGACACACAAAAAGGTTTGCCATTGAAAGATTTTATTAATACCAAACCCCGTACGATTCAAATTTCCACCTATTTCAGAAAGAATAATCAGTCCCCCAGTACGGTAAGTATGGCTGCGTATACCTTTTCCCAACAACCTATTTGCACAGTATACGACTTGGATTATTTGGAGACTGGCGTAAATGGCTGGGGCTTGGAATGGAGCCAGGAAGGAGATGACTTGCCCGCTAGAGGTGGCTTTACTTCTAAGAATTTTTATATTCAAGGTCGTACTAATACAAAAGGGTTTATAAATGAAACGGGAGATAAGTGGAATTCTTATATTGATTATACGAATAACGATCTACAACCAAATTTGAAATATGCCGAATTTGCTTGTTTGACACGAAATCGGGATTTGAATGGAAATGGTACTATCGATGATAATGAATTGCGTTGGTATCTACCATCAGTAAAACAATACCTGGGCTTTATAGTGGGAGAAGATGTGTTACCGAAAGAAGCTCGCTTATATAGAAGAGAGGATAAGGGTGATAATTCGAATTATTCTTATGTGAGTAGCACCTTTTATAAGTCAAATTATTTTGTATTATTGGCCTATGAAGGAACTTCCTTTGAATCTTATGGTAAAGGCTCTAAACCTTATCGTTGTGTACGTAATTTGAGAAATGTAACAAATGATGTTGCAAATTTTGTAGAGTATTCCAATAAGTATGAAGATGGCTATGGGGATAGAACAGCTAAGTCATATTCTTTTGGAAGATTAAATTCCAAAGCTAAACGTAACAATGTGAGTGGTCCACTGACTTTTGGTCACAATACTTTTGACGAAGAAAATCGTTTGCCGGAAGCATTTGAGGTTAGTGAATGGTTTGATAATGAAAATGAAATTACTGCTTCGTATGCAAGTTTAAACAATCCGTGTGCTGATCTGGGAAACGGTTGGCGTCTTCCAAATCAGAGAGAATTGGCAATTATTGCTTACAATAGGGTAAACGATCCGGATGGACTGGATATTAGTAATTGCTATTTTAGTTGTACAAAATCAGCTTATGATAGTAACAAGTATTGTGGTTATAATCAATTTATGCCGAGTATGACTATGTGGGATGGGGAAACATATTCTGTTGCAGGGCAGGCGATAGTTGGATTTCGTTGCATAAAAGATAAAAATAAATAACATGAACCGATCAGACTTAATCAAGAAAATGGCAGACAGGCTTCTTTTGGAGGAAGAGGATGCCAGGACTTTTATCAAAACGTGGGAAGAGGAAGTCGAAAAGGCTTTATTGCAGGATGATTCCGTGATGTTGATGGGATTTGGAGCATTCACTTTATGGAAACAGGTCGGAAGGCCAGGACGTAATCCCAAGGATAATACATCCTGTATGATCGCTCCGCGTAATAGCGTGAAGTTCAAACCGGGAAAGTTTCTTCTGGAGCATCTGAACAACCGGACAAAGACTCCGGGTGAAGACAATAAGGAAAAATAGATAGCCAACAACAGGAATATGGAAACCGGAAATAGTATTATAACTCAACTTCATATTATGAAACAAGCATCTGACGTAGAATCGATTTTATTGAATGAAGTAGATAATGAGAAGTACGTTTATCTCTATCTTGAAGGAGACACATGGTGTGCTTATGAACGTTCGGCTTATTATCTGGCAATGGAATTTCCTGTCGTTCTCGATAAGGAAATTGTGCACGATGGTTACGATGTCATTCTGATGAAGGCTTCTTTCAACGTGGATAAAATGCAGCTACCCCTGTTCCGCACGGCTGTCCTGCGAACGGTGGCAGACGACCGCCTTCTCTTTCAGATCTCCCGTACCGTCGAGGGATTCGTGGAATGGAAAGAACAACAGTTAAAGGGATTGCCGGCTTAATCGGCCGCCGGCTTTTCCTTGGGGATCGTTGAGGCATTCCCGTTCCTGAACGCCGTATAGTGGGGGGACAGGATCTCGACGCCGGCCTTATTGAAATAGTCCTGGATATTCTGATGCAGGTCCGAATAGATGCTTGTCATCTTGTCCGCATCCTGAATATAAGCGTTGATCTGATAAACAGGGTAGAAGTCGCTCAGGGACGTTTCGAGGACGAAAGGAGCTGGTTCGGGCATCACTCCGGGCGTTGCCTTGGCAGCATCGATCAGAAGCTGGTGCACCTGACGCCAGGGCGTGTCATAGCCGATCGTCACTTCGGAATGGATGATAAGCCCATAACTCCTTGCCGACGAACTGTAATTGACTGTCTGTGAAGACATGATGAATGAGTTCGGTATCGTCACGATCTCGTTCTTTATCGTGCGGAGGCGGGTGACGAACGCTGTCTTTTCGATCACATTTCCCACCGTATCGTTCAGTTTTATGCGGTCGCCTTGTTTGAAAGCGCGCATATAAGTGATAACGAATCCGGCAATAATATTCCCGATCACCGTACTCGACCCCAACGAAACGATCAACCCTACAAAGACGGACACTCCCTGGAACACGCCCGAATTGGCACCGGGCAAATAAGGATAAATCATGGCGATCATAAACGCATACAGCAGGAATCGGACGATATGGTAGGTCGGCATCGCCCAGTCCGCATAAAAGCCGTTAATCTTCAGTCTTCCCGCATCTATTTCCGTTGCCAGGTAACGAATTCCCCGGATAATATATTTTATAGCCAGGCAGATCACTATGATTGTGAACAGGTTGGGGATATAATCCAGGATACCTACCAGGATGCTTTTTACCGGATTCCAGATGTAATAAGCGATTTTGTAGGCAAGTTCTTTGGTCTGCGGGAAGATCGAGAATAGGATAGGGATCGTCAGTACCAGCAGGATGAATAGCAGCAGGTAGCGTATGATGCTTGCCATAAAAACCAGCAGTTTTACCTGTTTTTGCGTATCCAGTAACTCGTAGTTCTGGATGGAGATTGGTTTCAACTTCGTGTCTTTCAGTTGTTGGATGCGTGTTTTGGCTTTTTGGTAGAGCCAGGAAGAAAGGCGGAACAGCAGGTATTGGCCCAGCAGCACCAGCATGAAATAGAGGGCGTGTTTTCCCGTTTCCCACCAATTTTCATGGAGTTTACTACCCCTTAATTGCGCAACCGTTTCCTGGTGCAACGAATCCAGTTTCTGGATTTGTCCGGCTTTCAGTTTGAAGGCAGCGTCAGTCTTTTGTATGGCGGACGAGTCGGTATGCGTCAGAGCCGTATCGGCCGAGAAAATATCCTTGATTACTTTTTGCAGTTGGGCGTTTGCCGTTGTGTGCAGGAATAATAAGAGCAGGAAAATGTATAAAGTTTTGTGCCGTTTCATTTTGACGTTCATTTTTATTGTTGATTTACATACAACAAAAAGAAACGGGATAGGTTAAGTGAAAAAAAATTATAAAAGGCGGCTGCCGGAGATTAGAATCTTCCAGGCAGCCGCCTTTCATGTTATCAGATAATCTGATTTATTATGATTTACCAGGGAGTGATCGTTACATTACGGAACTCCACTTCCTTGCCTTCGCTCTGCAAGCCGATATAACCGTCTTTCTGCTTGTTCCATCCGGTGTTCTGATAAACGCCGTTGATATAGACGTTGATCTTTCCGTCTTTCACATAGATGTTGGCCTCGTTCCATTCGCCGGCAGGTTTTTCGCTGCTCGGAGCGTTCTTTTTCACCACCGGGAAACCAGGACGGGGCTCACCCGGCTTGCCCTGGTATTGCATCAGGTCGGAGCCGCCCAGAAGGACAAAGTCACCCGCATTACCCAGCATCAAGTTACATTCTATCCCGTTCGGGAACGGATTCTTCGGATCGGCGATCAGCAGGAAAATACCGCTGTTCGCATTCTGGTCACCGTTCGGCCAGCGCCATTCCACGTGCAGCTTGTAATTATCGTACTTTTCTTTCGTGTACATATAACCGAAAGGCTGGCCTTTGATCTTGATCACACCGTCGCTTACGGAATAAACCTGTTCGGGCGGAACGGAATTTTTGTCAACGACAAAGTTCCAGTTTGACAGGTCTTTTCCGTTGAACAACTTGGTTGTCTTCTGTGCATTTGCGTCGCTTCCGAAGCACAAAAATGCTGCGGCTATGGCCGCCATGCAGAGCATTCTTTTTTTCATGGTTCTAAATGAATTATGAATAATAAAATAGTAATTAGTCAACAATAAGTTTGCGGTAACGTACACGCTTCGGTTCTGTGTCGCCACCCTGTTTGCGTTTGTATTCTTCGTATTCGGAATAAGTTCCTTCATAGAAGACCACATTCGAATCGCCTTCGAACGACAGGATATGTGTACAGATACGGTCGAGGAACCAGCGGTCGTGCGAAACGACAACGGCGCATCCGGCGAAGTTCTCCAGACCTTCTTCCAGGGCACGCAGCGTGTTCACGTCGATGTCGTTGGTCGGTTCGTCGAGTAACAGCACATTGGCTTCGGCCTTCAGTGTGATGGCAAGATGCAGGCGGTTACGTTCTCCACCCGACAAGACGCCGCAAAGTTTTTCCTGGTCGGCTCCTGCAAAATTGAAACGTGACAGGTAAGCACGCGAGTTGATCTCTTTTCCTCCTACGCGGATAAATTCCTGTCCGCCGGAAACAACCTGGTAGACCGTTTTATTCGGGTCGATGTCTTTATGTGTCTGGTCGGCATAACCTACTTTTACGGTTTCACCCACTTCGAATGTACCTTTGTCGATGCTTTCCATGCCCATGATCATCTTGAACAGTGTTGTTTTACCTGCACCGTTCGGACCGATCACACCCACGATGCCGTTTGGAGGAAGCATGAAGTTCAGGTCGTCGAACAATAGTTTTTCACCGAATGCCTTGGCTACATGTTGCGCTTCGATCACCTTGTTACCCAGACGGGGGCCGTTCGGGATAAAGATTTCCAGTTTGGATTCGCGCTCTTTCTGGTCTTCGTTCAGCAAGGCTTCGTAAGAGTTCAGACGAGCTTTACCTTTAGCCTGGCGGGCTTTCGGAGCCATATTGATCCATTCCAGCTCGCGTTCCAACGTCTTGCGGCGTTTGCTGGCCTGCTTTTCTTCCTGAGCCATTTTCTTAGTCTTCTGATCCAGCCAGGAAGAGTAATTGCCTTTCCAGGGAATACCTTCGCCACGGTCGAGTTCAAGAATCCAACCGGCCACGTGGTCGAGGAAGTAACGGTCGTGTGTGATACAGATCACTGTTCCGGCATACTGCTGCAAATGTTGTTCCAGCCAGTCGATAGACTCGGCATCCAGGTGGTTGGTCGGCTCATCGAGCAGCAACACGTCCGGCTGTTGAAGCAACAGACGGCAAAGAGCTACACGGCGGCGCTCACCTCCGGACAGCGTATCCACGATCTGGTCTTCAGGCGGGCAGCGCAGGGCATCCATTGCACGTTCGAGGCGGCTGTCGAGATTCCAGGCGTCGGTCGCATCGATTTTATCCTGTAATTCGGCCTGACGAGCGATCAGTGCATCCATCTTGTCCGGGTCTTCCAGCACTTCGGGATCGCCGAACTTTTCGTTTACCTCTTCGTATTCTTTTAATGTATCAACGATTTCCTGTACTCCTTCCTGTACGATCTCCTTTACGGTTTTGCCCGGTTCCAGTTTCGGGTCCTGTTCCAGGTAACCTACCGAATAGCCGGGTGAGAAGACCACTTCTCCCTGATATTCCTTTTCAATGCCGGCGATGATCTTTAGCAACGTAGATTTACCGGAACCGTTCAGACCGATGATACCGATCTTGGCTCCATAAAAGAAAGACAGATAAATATTTTTCAGTACTTGTTTCTGTGGCGGGAAAGTCTTGCTCACGCCTACCATCGAGAAAATAATTTTCTTGTCGTCTGCCATATTTTTAAGAATGTATTTTGTAATTTTTTTTCAGGACAAACTTACATAAATATCTTCAGATTCTAAAATCTATGGCGGTATTGTATTCTTCATATACCCTTTCAGTCTTTTTTTGCACCTTTTTAAATGAGTAGTGATGCACGACGGCCAGTAACAGTATTAGTCAATGGCGAATATGTGGAGGTGACACCTGAAAAAATCTAGTTCCGGTTATGTACAGTGAGCCAATGTGTTTCGTTTGTTAGATGAAAAAATATTCAAAAAAGTCATTGGAATATTTGCATAATAAAAAACAACCTTCTATCTTTGCACCCGCATTACAGAAGTAACGCACCGGATGATTCGCTAGCTCA